>ENA-UOZA01000104-UOZA01000104.1-food-metagenome-genome-assembly--contig:-NODE-104-length-29805-cov-89.965950_pt1 | contig 29805 bp, 42 predicted proteins | sample MGYA00249867_ERZ772721 | MGnify/ENA primary metagenome ERZ772721 (study PRJEB29005, sample SAMN08379453) | food metagenome | isolation source: cheese spiked with Escherichia coli O103 | study: EMG produced...
GAATCTGCGTTTACTTATCATGTTAAACTCCGGTTATTATTTACATGAGAGTATTTATGTCTGTAATATTCGCGTTTGTGTGATATTAATCAGAACAACCTCATTATTTTGTATGGTTTTTATTACCGTTTTATATGACTTAGCCTGTCATAAGCCCCCTTATAAAAAACCACATCACTCCGGACCATACTGATGACAACATAATACAGATAAATATTCTTCTGAACCCGTCGAAGCTCGTAACGTTCGGTAATGAGCCAATAACCATTGGAACAACCATTGCTGCGCCCTGATTCATAATTGCACCACACAGAAACCAGAATCTGGCAGTCAGCACATATAAACACGCGATATTAATAACAAGGAAAACCAGTGAGCTCAGGAAAAACATTTTCCTGTCATTACGCTCAGAAAAGAAATAACCAGCAATAATGACAAATATTAACAGAACAACACCTGTAAACATTTTCAAATAATCTTCACTCATAAATCAAATCCGCGATTAAAAATTGGGTTTAAAATCTTCAGAAACGTTCAGGAACTGTTTTGCCAGGTCGTCCTGCGAAATAAAACCGTATGATAACGGGCGAACACTGCCCTGTTTCGGGTCAACCAGCATCATGGCCGGGAAATATTTCACGCCGAGGCGCTGCGCCTGCCCCTGGTCAGTCCGGGAATCCGGCAACAGCGGATTAATCACGCCATCCACGGAAACGGGAATAACACTCAGACCATAGGTATCCCTGAAGCCATTAATGACCTGCGCCAGCTGCCCGTCGATGGGGTCCTGCCCCCGGTAAAAGAACATGATGCCGTAGTGTTCAGCCAGTTTCGCAATGGCCTGTCGCTGCTGCACCTGGTCTGCCGCCAGCTGGTTCCGGACCGTGCCGTTGTAATGGCTGTACTGCAGGTTATAGTCCAGTTCGGGATGCGCCAGCATGGCTTTTTTGGCGCTCATGGTGAAAAGCCCGGCCTGCTGAGTCCAGTAATTCTGCAGCCGGAAATATTTCACAAAATTATCCACGCCGGGATACAGAATGGCTTCATACAGCGCCCGCTTTGTTGCCGTCTGCAGCACGGCCAGTTTCTGCATAATGTCCGGCTCCTGACGGGGGGCTGCAGGTACTGGTTTATTTTCTTTTTCCTTCGGATTTATTTTCTCGTTATACCACTGCCAGCCTGCATCTTTTCCTGACGCCGGAAAAATAAAGCAGCAGAGTAACAGTGGCAGTAATGCTTTATTCATCTTCATTCCTTTCATCACTTTTTCTTTCATCAGGTTTCTGCAGGTCAGTCAGGGCAGAAAAACAAAAATACAGAATAAACAGGAGCACACCGGAGTAAAAAATAACGAAAGCAGCAGCAAGTATCTCACCTGCAGTGGTTTCTTTTACCGTATCCCACGACCAGATAATTACCGGGGAAATGACAATCACTGTAATCAGAAGCCGGATAAGAAAATCAATAAAACGGTTCGACGTGAATATGACTTTCATCATTTTCCCCGGTTATTTTCCATACCTTACTGTCCTGCCTGTTTCAGCTGGTCAGCAATCTGCTCTTTCACTTTCTGCGTCAGAACACCACTGTCCGGGATTTTCTGGTTATTCATCAGGTCTTCGTAGAAGTTAGTGAAATCCAGTCTGTCGAACTGAATTTTCTGCAGCTCATCAACCGTAATCCCCCGACAGTCAGGATGCTTCGCACTGCCAAAACTGATACGCAGCTGACCGTTGCGCCCCTGCTGCTGGACTATCTGCGCCAGCTTCGAATCAAACTGACAGTAGCTGCGTTTTTTCTCCAGACAGACACCCAGCACTTTCTTCGAACAGAACTCTCCGACACTGACGGTCAGTTTGTTTGATTTTGCTTTAGCCAGGGCCTTTTCATCACTGCTGCATTTGGCCAGCCCGATATCCTGTCCCCAGCCGCTGTCCTTACAGCAGTTGCTGTATCCGGCTGCAGCCTTCTTACAAAATTTCGCCTGACCGGTGAAAGCACGGACATCCACCCCGTTCAGCGCCGCAACATCCTTACCTGCTGCGGCCAGTGCCGCCAGCTGAGAAACGGCTTCGGCAAAATCATTACTCTTCCCGCTCTGAGCCTTATCGCATTCGCCATCGAGACAGAAGACGTCTCCCCCACAGACCATCACTTTCCCGGATGTTTTTGACTCACAGGAGTACGTGGCATATTCATGCAGACAGGCACCTTCTTCGGAGTAAAAGGCGCACTGGTGTGACACCAGGGTACAGGCAGGATTGTCGGTGTAGGTCTGACAGGTTCCCTTGTCTGCTGACTGTGTGACATACGTGTCCCGGTATGCCCAGCAGCTCTGGTACATGCTGTATGACTGACCGTCTTTCACCAGCGTCCTGTTCCCGCCAGCCTCCGTACATTCTGTTTTTGTCAGTTTCCCCAGCTCCTTGCTGAACGGGCAGCTTTCAGACCAGACAACATACGGGGTGTACGAGGCTTTTTTTACCCTGACAACCAGACGCAGCTTCATTGCCGTATGACGTCTGAATTTTGTATTCCCGACCCGGACGGGGTGAGATGACGTAAAAGCAACACCGGCAGTCAGTGTTTTCTGTACTGGTGTAAATGAGGCATCTGCTGAGTATTTGGCATTCCAGCTCAGTGGGGTTCCCAGTACTGTAATTGTCATAGGTACACTCTTCTGCAGGTAAGTACGACTCCAGCTGTAATGCGCATCGACAATTTCACCGGTAACGGGAGAGGTAATGGAGACAACATACTGACCATTCACTTCACGTGCAGGTAGCTGACTCATTTCATACTCCAGCGTCCGGGTTTCCCATGTGGTACTCCCCTGCAGCTCCATACGGGCAGTTCGTGTGCAGTACTGCTCCACCTGTAAATCCCGCTCACAGGTGTAATTCGTGTATTCACTCCGGCTAATCTCCTGCGCACTGCACTGCTGCCCGGTATTTCCCACAATGCTGTCAGCCCGGTTCACCACATCCCTGCCGGTCTGGATAAACGGTGCATCCGGTGAAAGAATGTCTTTCGGCTTGTTCATGAATGACTCTGTGATGGTTTTTCCGGTTTCACCGGTCGCCCATTCCGTGGTGCCGTCATTTTTCAGGCCGCCATCCCCGCCGGCAGTCACGCCACCGTAATATTTTGTCTCGTCCGGATTCGCGTTATAGCCGGGGATACTCTCCTGTGGCTTAAAGCCCTGAATACTGCTGCTTCCCTGTCCTTTGATCTGGTGAGCAAAATCAGAGCCGGCCCGGTAATCACTGTTGCTGTCAGCCTGTGCCATGCCGGCAACCAGAGCCAGTATCAGAGGTAAAATACGTTTCATTTCCCGGAGTCTCCTTTCCCTGCCAGTAAATCATGAGCCACCTGCCGGCAGTCACCCGTGGCGGCCACTTTCTCCAGCGCCTGGCCGACCCGCAGGTTTCCCCGGATGATGTCGTATCCCTGACTGCAGAACACCACCAGTGCCGGTACACTGCGAATGCCGTACTGTGAAAACAGCGTCGGGTCGATCTGAACACCATCAGTCGCGCCGTCTTTCACCAGGGACAGCACGGCTTCAGCGGTGGTCTTCAGGTCATTGTTCACCATGCCCCGCAGTGTGGCGGGTATACCGTAGTGCCGGGTTTCGCCCAGCATTCGTTTCAGCCCCTCTTCGGGAATGGAAAACGACACAAAATACAGAGCACCCTGCCGGGGTTTCCCGTCCTGCGAAGCCTGCTGTTTACGAACCAGCTCATCCAGGAAATGGTTATCTGAACGCTGAAGGGGGTTTTCCAGCACCTGTTTCTCCGCCCAGGCTTTCAGCTGATGGTCAGGTTTTTCACGCAGTTGTCTGCTTAAATTTTCCTGCTGCTTCAGGAACTGGCGGTTTTCAGGAGTGTTCACGTTTTCTGACGCCATAACCGCCCCGTTCAGCATCATCAGCAGTGCTGCCAGAGATTTCATACTCAGCTTCATCATTCACCTCACAGGAAGACACAGTTACGTTTACGCCACATCAGGTAGCCGAAGTTTTTCTTTGTGTTGGGCGGATTTTTCCCGGTTTCCCAGCGGGTCACGCTGCGCCCGAACGGGTGGCACTGTCCGCTGTCCGGGTACATATTCACCATCTGGTAACGCCAGCGTTCTTTGGGCAGGATTGGGGACGGATATTCATTACAGACGGCGTTATTTTTCCCGATGGTTTCCATAATCATGCCCTGACGGTGCAGCTTGAACGCCATGCGTTCACTGACCAGCAGGGAGGACTGCAACGGACTGGACTCATTACTCACCCAGCCATTGAACGGGTACATACTGCCCTGCGAACCGGCACACCAGAACAGAACATCGAGAGGCATATTAAAGGCGCTGGCAATGGCATCTGCTGCACAGGCCCCCTGTGCTATCGGATTGGCAAAGATGACAGCTTCCGGATTGAGAATGGTGGTCAGGCTGCTGTCCGTCCAGGTGGGGTCAATTTCAGAAAGATAAGCGATATCCAGGTCACCACCTTCCAGACAGCCCAGCGATGTGATGATGTTAAGCCAGTACGTCAGCGGGTATTTGTACCAGTGAACGTGATAGAACGCCCCGTTCACCTGCTTCTCATCTTTTTTCGCCGTTCCCTGTGCCGTTTTACCAAAAGCCGGCAGGCTGAAGCCCAGGTTAACCATGCATCCCGGTGACCGGGTGACGTCCGTCAGCGCCATCGGCTCCCAGTAACCAATGGCCAGCCCGATACGCCTGAACAGCGGCGGCGGTGCCGGACAAATCTGAATGGGCATCGACGGGTTCGCCGTGTCGGGGACCTTACCCTGACTGACTTTGATACTGCCCAGCGAGAGCGGGAAAATACAGCTCCAGCAGATATCCGTGATCGGGTTTACAAAACGCCCCTCACAGGCAGAATCCGCAGACGCCGCAGGGACACGACCGGCGAAAAGGAATAACATCAGCAGCCACAGGCTTCGCTTCATTTTCTGCCCTCCTCTGCCGGAATAAATTCCACCTTCAGGAAGCGATCGCCGGGAACGGCGCTCACCCGTGCCGGGACCTGCTCAATGCCGAGGCGCTGGCAGAGCACACCGTTCTGGTCAAAGTAAACACGGCTGTCCAGAGACTTCTGCATCTCCGGGATACTGCCCTGCACGAGGATAATTTTGCTCTCCAGTGTGGGCGGCGTCTGGCGTTTCATCCAGGCCACCTGCGCCGGATCATCGCCATTGATGAAATACAGCGTCTGGTTAAAAGGAACATACTGCAGCGGATTCATCACTTCACCCTGACGGGCAAACACCCGCCCTTCGTTATCCCGGATATCCGCAGCCAGTCTGACGGACGGGTCAAACAACCGGCTACCGTATTTCTCCGTGCGTCCGATACCGGGCACGGCAGGGGGCCGCAGACTGTTGCGGATCACCCGCTCCTTAAAGGCATCCATTTTCCGGCCCATCTCACCGGACTGCTCCAGTGCCGTCAGGCGCTGCATGATCACCGTCAGCATGTCCGGCTCCTTTACCGGCCACAGATCGCCCCAGGTACCAAGATCGGCGGCGGCCACACTCTGCCCCCATATCAGCAGGGCAATCAGCCCCCGGCATCTCATGGTTCCGCCCTCATTCGCCGGGCAATATCCTGCTGGATTTCCCGGGTGATATCCGGTGCCCCCTGTACCACAGCAGGCGACACCAGAATGACCGCGTGGTGTTTCTGCTGCCACGCCTGCAGGCTGGCTTCCAGTGCCGTGTTAAAACGCGCTGAAAGGGCTTTTGACTGCGCTTCTGACAGTTGTTTCTGACTGGCGCTGTCAAAAAACGCATCCACGGTCTGTTTCATGTTGAAGGCGACAGTCACCGGTGCGTTCAGTCTGACAATGCCGTAACTGACGGCTGCGTTCAGTAACACCATTGCCAGGCATCCCGGCACCGTCCACCACCAGTGGCTGCGTCGTTCTGCCGTGACGTCGGCGGGTTTCTGCGTTGAACTCATGCCACACTCCTGTATTTCTCATGTTCTTCCAGCCAGGCTTCCAGCGAAGCCATCTCCGGCCCTGACTTCTTCCACGCCAGCTGCCACACTGCCTCATGAATACTCAGCCCCTCTTTACGCTTCTGCTGCACAAACTCAAAATCCGGGCCGTCAGAGCTGTACATGGCGCGGCTTAACGGGTCCACAAACAGACGGTGCCAGGAGGAATGGTTTTCCACCTGCAGCAGGAAGGAACTGAACCACTGGTCTTTGGCCGCACCAAACTTACCAATCATGTCGCGCTGCAGTGGCAGGAACTGGTCCGGATACAGTTGGTTGTATTTCGCGAACTCCTTCGCACTCTGTTTGAGGATAATTTTGTAGGAGGAGTTACCCCATGCCGCGCGGGCAGCACTGGAGGCCTTATCAGAGTCAAAGTCGACGATGTTCTGTGTGATGGTGATATAGGCACCGGTATGACGGCGGGCCGTACGGTAGCCTTTCTCAATAAATTCACCGACCTTGTGATTTTTGAAGTCCAGCAGACGCCAGCCTTCATCAATAACGTTCAGTTTCTTGAGGTTACGCGGCGTGCGGTACATCCTGTTCTCGATGTAGATAATCAGGGAGAACATCACCGCAACCAGCAGTGACGGACGGTCTTCCAGTCCGCCCAGCTCCAGCACCACCATTTTTGCGTCATCCCGCAGGGACGGCTCATCAGAGTTAAAATACTGGCCGTAAGTGCCGTTGGCAGTGTACTGGTCAAGCAGCACAATCATTTCGTCCAGACGGCTGCGGATAGTCGGTGACTCGGCATACTGCTCGCTGTCACTGGCGTTTTTCAGGAAATCCACCACGTCATCAATACGTGCTCTGTTCTCTTTGGCCAGCCAGGAGGCTCTGACCGCCTGCAACAGCAGACCTTCATGCACTTCATCCAGGTTACCGTTGGGGCTGGCCATCACTGACAACTGGTCACGGACACGCTCCGCTGACTGGTCAATATCGGTGATGTTCGCAAACGGGTTAAAACGCAGGGTTTCACCGTCCAGATACACCCCGCCCATGTTCTCACACAGGGACTTGTATCCATCCCCCATGTCGAACACCACGGCAAAGCCTCCGGAGTCCAGCACGCTGCGGATAAGTGGCTGTATCAGCCCGGTTTTACCGGCCCCGGAGGTGCCACAGACCGCCATGTTGTAGTTGGTGTTATTCATCCCCCGGAAGAAAATATCGATAAACGCCAGCTGGTTACGGTAGGTGGGTGCCAGCAGACCTGCCGGTGTCAGGGGGTTATCCGCCACTAACGGCATCAGGTTGGCAACATTAAAGCTCTCTGCGCGCTGAACCACTCCGGCCTCTTTCAGCTGTTTAAACAGCCCTTTCCCGGCCATAAAGGGCAGGCAGGTCAGGAAATTGCGCATGTGGTTAAAGCGCGGTGAAATCAGCTCAAAACCGTTTTTACGAAAGCTGTTCAGGATGTCCTGCTCCACTTCCAGCGCCGTTTCATTATTGTCCTTGCAGAATGCTGTGATGTTGAGGAAGTAGGACACCACGGAGGACTGACCGGAGCCCAGCCGCTGACGCAGTTCCCCCCACTCCTTCGCCTCTTTCTCCACGGACGGAAACCATTTGGCATAGGAGGTCTTCGACTTTTTCTCCAGGTCCATGTACTTCAGGTTGGCTTCGCTGTGGGTTTTCACCTGGTCTTCCACCACCAGAGTCAGCGTCAGGATGAACGGACAGGAGATGGACAGTTCCGGGTTCAGCAGGTTGCTGTAGTTGTCGGCCACGTTCCACAGGAAGGCGATTTCCGGGTTACGGGCCAGATGGAAATTCAGGATGCGGGCCGTGCTGTTCCTGCCGTTCTCACGCAGGCCCAGCGTCAGGTAATCAGCCCGGACTTTCAGATCAAAACTGTCCTCCACACACTGATAATTCAGATCAGAATACGGGTCCAGCTGACGTCTTTTCGGGTACAGGGAGTCCGGGTTATGGTTAATCATCTCCCCGACAATATCGATAAAGGCCTGTGCATCCACCGTCTGTGTGGTGATACTGGCACCCTGTAACGACGCCCGGATGATTTTCACCAGGTTTTCCATTTCCAGAATGTCGGCCCGGCTTTTTTTCTTCGAAGGAGAACAGTACGAGATAAACACCCGGTAATGGCGCAGGGTCAGGGGCAGATTCATCCCCTCCGGCAGCGGAAACTGTGTCGCTGCCGCTTTCATATAATAGGCCCGGGTAATGGCGTTAAACCGTTCAGCCTGTTCACCTGACCAGGAGAACTCACGCAGCCCGTATTCAATCCTGTCACCAACCAGCTGACTGGACATCAGATGGATACACAACGGAATACCGCGCGGCAGTTTGGTGCGCAGCATGTGATCGAGGGCCTCCACAATGGACTCATTCGCCCCATTGATGGGGATGGCTTCCAGCATAAAGCCCATCGTGGTGTCATTCATGAACAGACCGGATTCCTGGTTGTAATCACGGTACGGCAGCAGACGGCTGAACTGCGGGAAGCTCATTTCGCCCAGAACTTCATTGGCCTTTGCGGATTCGTCAGGCAGTTTCAGTGCTGTGACGAGGGAGTTAACCGCCTGAGTGACGGCCTCAAGTGGATTATTCACATGAATTCCTTAGTTGAAAAATAAAGCGAGAAATGCGGTAGCCATGAAGGGAATACCTGTAATTAACGCGCCATTTCCCGGCGCATATACAAAGATTTCTGTTTTCTGAATATCCACTCATGTTCATCCGGAATTAAATCACTATGTTCTGCGACTGACTTATGCATAATGTTTTCTCTGTCTTTCCTGATACGCCTGACATTCAACGCACAACGTCACACCGGGAAATATTTTCCGCCGGGCTTCCGGAATAGGATTTCCGCATGCTTCACAGAGATAAACAGGAATACCATGAGCATTTATTTTCTGGCGTATCCGGTTTATTCCTGTCATGGTCAGTTGTTCTGTCACTGAATATGCTTCATCGGCTTCATCACTCACGGAATATTCCTCCCGACATGTTCTGACACGCTACCGCCCATCCCTTTTCACGCACAGGGCACTCGTTTTACAGGCAGATTTTGAATACAGAAAGCCCGCCGGCATTGCCGGCTGATATACAACTTCAGGGCCAGTTAATTAATACGTGGTTTTCCCCACGCAGACGGTTTAATAACAAAAAACACGCTGGATGGCTGATGATAAACATCCTGGTTATCAATATAAGGCGCTATCCATAATGCTGCCGTCTGCTCACCCGTTCTTAGCGGACGAGGAGGTGTTACCGGCGTAACTGAACTGACCGGAACAACCGTTTTCACTTCCCGGGCAGCGGTAAACAGTGGGCGTGGTGCCAGCAGTTTCTGCTCCAGATGTGCTGTCACCGCAGGTCTGCTGCCGGACGGAGTGGTCGCGGTGACGGTCTGCACCGGCATTGTCCGGAAGTTCCCTTCAGCCAGGCGCGGCAGTGATGCCGCAACCGGCTTTGCTTCTGAGGACTGCTCCAGTTTTTTGGCCTTCTCATTGGCCTGCTCCATCGTCATACAGGTATCGGATGTGGTGGCGTTACACTCAAATTCCGTACTGGTTCCGGCACAGCCGGAAAGTAATAAGGTCCCCAGCAGAGGAATAAATAAAGAAATCTGTTTCATTGTCCCTCACCTTTCTCATCGCAGTTCACAAAATCCTTCTTCAAATCCCTGACCGTACAGGTTTTTACAATGTCAGGATTTTCAAAAACCGTACTCCGTGATGATTTATAAACATATGCCACAATGCGTTTTCCCCCCGCATCAGGTTCTGGTGCACTGACTTCACATAACGGAGGTGTTATTCCGGACTCATACAGCACCGGATAATTTATTTTTTTGACGCTGCCATCAGAAACCAGCTTATTCATCGAAGGGTTCCTTATATTTCTGAATTCTTCATCACACCGACAGCAGTCATATTAAAATTGTCCGGCAATGACTCAGAACCGAATTTCTCCGGTGCAGGAAGTACGATTCTTGTGGCGCAGTTACAGAGAACAGCATGCATAAAATCATCTGACACGGTTTTACCCGGCACAGAGAGGGCTGTAATAACATTAATATTACGCATGTTCATTTTTATCTCCGTTGTTTCTGTTTGTTCTGTCATCAGGAAGATAAGCAGGGCATTTCCTGATTTTTCCCGGCAGGGAAGCGTCTTCCGTATAAACTTCCTTCAGATGTTCATCTGCGGTTACCACCCGGATACATTTCATTTTTCCGGGTCGCACCGGATATTTCCCGGTGATCGCTGCCAGCGAGACATACATCAGTGCCAGTGTTGCCCATAATGCGGTGACCAGTTGCATCAGTGACCGGTCAGTCTCCCTGACATAATCTGCAGCATCAGCCGCGTGGTAATGGCAGATATCCTGTATTTCTGATCTGCCTGAAGAATCAGAGGAAGAAAACCAGCATTCACTGACCGGGAACTGTCCGGCAGGTGCTGTTTGTCTTACGAAGTTAATCTCCTTAACCAGTAATTTCCCCGGCGTGGTGTTGTCCTTCCATAAAACAAACAGAGCCATCAGGGCCATTGTGGCCAGTGGCAGAATGACGGTGTACTTCAGACACCAGAACAGTCCTCGTAGAACCCGGGCGACAACATACCGGGCGGCATGGCACGCCTGACGGGACGACATATTATTTGCCATCGTTGCCCCCTCCCTGGCTGCCGGACATAAACTGCTGCGGATTCAGGTTGCCCAGCTGCTTCAGCATCTGGTCAGTATTAAAGCCGTTAAGATGACTTTCAGCCGATGGCGGAACAGGAACCGGACTTTCCGGATTGTCTTCTTCCGCTCTGCTCTGCGTGCGTTCCAGCGCCATCTCTTCCACGGTTTTCAGCTGGAAGCCGTCCTGGAACACCACGGTCACTTCGTTGCCCGCACCAATCGGTATCACCGGGTGATACTGTTCGGCACGTTTGATGTAGTAGTCACTGAGCGTCTGTGCGGCTTTCGATGCGCCGCCACCGATACCCATTTTCAGGACATCACCAGCCCCGTAAGCGGCTGTGGCACCCAGCCCGACAGCCGGCTGGGAGGCGCGCTCCATTCCCTGACCGATACCGTCAACAAATCCCGCGCCCCATGCCCAGCCGAGGATTTTGCCGTTACGCATCACCACTTCGCCCTTGATACCGTTTTTACCCCGGAAGCTGACATGCCCCTTAATCGGCATATCAATAGTTTTGCCGTCCTTCAGGCAACTGATATTGCGGGTGCGTACAATGGCACGCTCACTGGACACATCCCCCCAGGCTTCCAGACCCACAAAACATCCCGTTGCGTCATACGTCTTGCTGTTCGGCATTTCCACCAGGCCGGTGATACGCAGCTGCATCGGCACCGTGGATTCATTACCGGTGACAGAGGCATTGGCATCCGCCCCTTCAATCAGCATGGCTTTCGCAAAACTTCCTGACGGAATGTACGGCAGTGATGGTCCCTGTTTTCCCTCATTACGGGTAAACACCTTACGCTGTATCCGGTTAGGCACCGGCACAGACTGGTACGTCACCTGTGGTGGTGGCGTGACACCATTCCCGGGATAAAACGCCGTCGGCGGTGGAACAGCAACGCTGCCCTGCGGCGGGAAGGATACGGGGGTGTTTCCTGGCTGTGGTTCGCCTTCCGGGCCGGGCGGTGAGGCAGGCATCTGCGGTACAGGCTCACCGGTCGCCGTGACGGGATTAGCACCCAGGGCTTTTACCTGCTCTGCCAGGGCGGCATTGTCCTGTCCCAACTTTTCAATACGACGCTGGTCATCACCGCGCTGTTTGTTCAGAACATCCAGCTCACGACGGATTTCCTCATACTGCTTCTGCATCTGCGCTGCCGTCACCTGCATCTCGGTGGTGGCATGCTGACGCACCTTGTCATCAAAGGTCGTATCCACCACACCGGTCATATCCGGCACAGGCTCCTGTTCAGCCACGGTTTCACCGTTACCGGACATGTCCACATCAGACAGATACAGCGCACCACCAATCGCGGAGGCTGCACCGACAACCACAATCCCCAGCCACAGGTACTGCTTGCGTTTCACAATGGTATTGATACTGGCCATCAGTTGCCCTCCCCGTCACGGATGACATACACATCCATGCGCGCACCTGCCAGTAACTGGCTGGCAGGCTGGCTGAACATCACGGCACGGGTTCCCGGCTGCCAGAAATCACTTTCCCGGATATTCAGGGCAGACAGCGTTTTATTTTCCACGGTAAAGCGGACCATCTTCAGGTGATTCCCCATCCATACTGCATCTGCCACTGAAGACAGACCCGCAGGGGCCTTCAGGGTTTCCTTTGTCACTGGGACCTGATACCAGCCTGCGGGTAATTTTCCGCCACGGACAGCCTGGCTGATGGTCACAAGCAGGGATTCGTAAGGCGTGGACGTTTCCCACGCGCCGGCTTCTTCTCCGGTTCCGCGCAGGTCACTGACCAGCTGAATGGTACGCCCCGCGCCTTCACGGGGAACGGCCTGAATGGAAAGGTTCAGACCCCGCTCAGTTTCCAGAATGAACGTAAAGGGCTTTTTGTTGACGGTGGCCACCACCACACCGCCGGAAGCAGTCTGCTCATTATTGGTCAGGGCACCATCCAGACTGTTCACGGCGATAATCCGGTCACCGGGAACGGTAAACAGATTCGGGCTGGTATTACTGATGGCAATACTGGCCTGACCACCGTTCACCATTGGCACCACTGTGGGGGCCAGCGTACCGGCTCCGGCCATCACGTTGCAGGAAAAAAACAGGCCGCCGAATATTATTGCTGTATTATTTTTTCTCATCGTCTGTTTCCCCGAAATTATCCAGCCAGGTCACCCCGTTTTCCCGCTTCAGAATAAGGATGTAATGTTTGATATCAGTGAAAGGTTTTGAATCACCAATCCAGGTTTTAAGCACACCACGAATTTCCACACGGCCATACTGAGGCCAGACACGAACACTGGTCTGGAAAAAGGCTGAGTTCACGTTATCGTTTTTAATACGCTTCGCTTCTTCAGCCAGAATAACTTTCATCTGGTTCTGTGCGCCCGGGCGGATATATTGCAGAAGCGCCTGATGTGAAGCATCGACGGTTTCTGATGAAACATTCAGACGGAGGGCAATAAATGACAGCGTCATCTGCTGTAAATAAGAGGCGTCAGCACTGTTCTGTGACACGGCAAAGGGGGCATTAAATGCCATTGGCGTCACGGCAGTGCGTTGCTCATTCTGAAGACGGTAGTTATTCACCCCCTGAATGACGTTAACAGAGAGGCTGAGAACAATAAGCACTGACATAAATATAAAGGCGATGGCCATTACACGACTGGTACTTAAACGGGCACCGTGTTCCATATAACAATCCCGGTATCAGTTCTATTTAATCCACTGCCGGAAACACGAATCGGGAACATTATGAAAAATACCGCGCAGCAGGGCTGTTGGCATATACCAGTAAATCAGGTCACGTAACCAGGAACTGCCCCGCCCTTTTTTCAGTTTTTTAATCCCGAAATAAACCAGAACCGCTGCACCAATACCGAACAGATATTTCGACGTTGTGATACCCCAGCCAATACAGATTGCTGCGGGGATCAGTTCATCCAGTGGCAGGCCAAACCAGCGGCTCTGGTTGGTCAGTGTTTCCGGGAAACGATATTTCTTAAGTTTATTCTCGTCTCCCGACATCGTTTTATTTCCTGTCAGAGGCCAACGACGGCCATACCCACAGCAATAAATACAGAGATGATGGCAAAACCGGCCAGGAACTTGACGTTTTTGGTCATCATGTACATGACAGCACCGACCAGAACTTCAGCCAGAACAACCCATTTAACAACACTGGAGTCCTTACCGAAGGTCGCCTTAACCGTGGTGTTACCGCTTGCCATCAGGTCCTGACCACTGCTGCCGGCGGCCATCGCCAGCTGCGGGAAGAACATCATCAGAACAGCAGCCGGGATCACTGCGCGAGCCAGGCGAAGCATATTCAGACGAGTGAATTTGGAAAAAAACGATTTCTTTTTGACGGGCGCAGAAGCACCCTGAACACTTAAAACGGCGTCCATATGATTCCTCTGTTTAATATTGATAGATAAAAACTAAAGTTCTTTAAATGTTGACTCGCTCTCTTCGATCACCTCCCTGAATATTTCTTCGTTATAGAAATCAGGAAACCGTTTCAGATGATCTCTGAGACGGATCTGGACTTCTATCGTTTTACTTCTTCCACTACGATCTTTGGCCTTAATAAGTCGGTTATTTGTATCTTCATCAAGATACACCGAGACCGTTCTGCTTATACCGCCTCTCGCGTTACGCCTCCTCACTAAATTCACCTCTGTTTCCCAACTAATAAAATTATGATTGCACAGAAATCGTCGAAAAAAAACACGCCAAAATTGGCGTGCCTTATTTAACATTCATTTAACATCATAAAATTCACGAATTATACTTAATAGCGAATCTATTTCTCCTTTATAGATACATGACACTCTGAATAAATCAAAGTGTTCAAAAAACTCTTTTATTTTCCGTTTAACTGGTTTAATTCGATCCTCAGATGCTCTGTCTGTAATACCCAATTCTCTGGCAATTGTTGCGTGACCAACACCCAGCATATAAAAAGAGAAAACAACCAATGTTCCTGGAGAAAGATCATTCCATATCGTTAATTGACCAGAAGTATTTGTATTACTTACACTCTGATTTAACGCAAAAAATGGATAATCAGGAAACGGATTAATTTGCCATAAAACAACAGATTCGTCATTATAAAAAGAAACATTCTCCATCCTTATCTGATAGATTTCGCCATGAAAATTAAAACGACGACAAAATGCAGAGCCATGTCCAAGAGCCTGGCATTCCAGTTCAAGTGATGAAAGAAAAATTTCAACCTGCAGACGTATATAACTCTCTCCGGATAAAGGTTTATCTTCTCTGGAAAAGAGTTCAATAAAAGCCCCATTGGCATAAAGGATTTTCCGGTTTTTGTTACGGACACAAACCGGAACGGGAGAATTTCTGTAGATATTCTGAACGTTAAGGATGTATTTATTTACAGATTGACTGTTAAGTGGCCTTTCTCTACGATCCAGCGCACACATAGGAACCTCCACTAAGGATTCTATGGACAGTCGATGCAGGGAGTTACAGCTCCCTGCATCGGCGATTTTCAGTTTCAATTTTTAACGTGGTATTAACCACGTAATTAATATACTAATTATCTGACGTATTGTCATCTTTTTGAATCATAAAAATTCTTATATTTGAACCAACTCAAACTTCATTTTCATTTATTCATCATCATTTTTTTGGAAAAACCGGTCCATCTCAACAGACACTTTCTCTCTGATATCGTCAACCATACTGGCATATTCAAACTTCGGGTTTCCGGATACATGAGGACTGAGAGACTCAATACCTAAAATCTTTGCCACCGTTGACTGTGTTTTTACAACACATTCAAGAAGAAGTTTATTAAACTCTGTCTGGTTAAATGCAGACTCTTTACGCTCCATCTGAGCGTCATATACACGGAGCCCTAATTCAAGAAGCATTGAAGCAGTTCCTGAAAGGCTTATATCTTTATCTCTTGCTCCCTCCTGACGACGCTTTTCAACAATCATGTTAATTTTTTCATGAACCTCATTACTGATATACAGATTTACTCTGGCCATAAGACAGTACCTTTTAGATTCTGAAATAAGAGTTTTATTTCATCTACTCATAGTATGGTCTGAAAAAAGAAGAGCACCCCTAGCAGCGCCCCTAGGGGCATACTATAAAAAAACGCACGGCGCTGCTAGGGGCGGCCCTAATATATCCAAATGTTTTTCATGAAAATTGTCAGCACTGACCCTAACAAGGGTCGTCATAGGGTCGCTATAGGGTCGTCAACGACCCTATTTAATAATGTAAAATAAATTAAAATACATTATTTAGAACATAAACTAATGATTTAAAAAACAAATCAGCAAAAACTTGTTTTTGCGTGGGGTGTGGTGCTTTTGGTGGTGAGAACCACCAACCTGTTGAGCCTTTTTGTGGAGTGGGTTAAATTATTTACGGATAAAGTCACCAGAGGTGGAAAAATGAAAAAATGGATGTTAGCCATCTGCCTGATGTTTATAAATGAGATCTGCCATGCCACTGATTGCTTTGATCTTGCAGGCCGGGATTACAAAATAGATCCTGATTTACTGAGAGCAATATCATGGAAAGAATCCCGTTACCGGGTTAATGCCATCGGTATTAATCCGGTAACGGGATATGGCAGCGGACTGATGCAGGTAGATTCCCAGCATTTTAACGAACTGGCCCGCTATGGAATTAAGCCGGAACATCTGACAACAGATCCCTGCATGAACATTTATACCGGTGCTTATTATCTGGCAATAGCCTTTAAAAAATGGGGCGTCTCCTGGGAGGCCGTTGGTGCATACAATGCTGGATTCAGGAAGACCGAACGCCAGAACCAGAGACGTCTTGCCTACGCATCAGATGTTTACCGGATTTATACCGGGATAAAAAGCAGTAAAGGTATCCGGATTCCGGCCACGAAGAAATCACTTCCGGAAATTAACAGCGTGCAGAACAATTAATCTTACAGGCATTGTCAGATACCGGTTATGCCGCAAAAGCGGCATGGAAGGCCACACACAAAAATATCATATGAGTGACAATACTGACTGGCCGAAGCCCCGCGAAGCAGTAACCCATCTTATATATACCCGGTAACTGCGCAGCCTCCTGCCAGACCATTTTTCGCGGGCACAATATTTACAGACAACCGAAAAGCCAGTTGATGAAATTGAGGTATATCAGACGACACAGCGATGCCGAAGAATGATAATATAAGTAAAGCCCCGAAATTTTTTCGGGGCTTTACTTATATTATCATGACTTCCACTTTCTGAACTGTTCGGCAATCACCCACAACGCCTTGTTGATTCTTATATCACCATCAATACCTGTAATGGCTCTTGTCCTGGTATTTTTCCCGGAGGCACTTCGCCCCGATAATCCACCTTTTATCATATTCTCCTGAACCCGCTGCCAGGTTGTCCAGAGATCGTTCTGTTTATCCTCCCAACGACGGGGAGTAATTATTTGTTCAGGCGTCACTGGCGTTTTATTTTCATCTTCATACCTGACCATCAGTGCAGCTCTGCCAAATAAATGTTGCTCGTCACTGTTAAGATGAATTTCTTTCATCGCCTCCATATTATCAGTGACCTTATCAAAGACACCGAGCACTTCATACGCGCCCTCTATAACCTGCCCGACAATATCACCTTTATGTGGAACGCGGATTTCGCCAAAATTATTTCCGCACACCAGGCCATTTGTGCAGACAAAACGAAAAATTCCGGGGATCATCTGATAACTGGATGAACCATCATGTGAATTAAGCAGGATAATTTCAGGAACTTCCTGCCCGTTAATATGCCCTTCCCTGCGAAGACGTAACATATGTTTACTGTATTCGCGACGTCCCAAATCACGAACCCGACTCTGACAGGCAAAGAATGGCTGGAAACCTTCATCACGTAACTTATTGATGATATTGATTGTTGGAATATACGTATAACGTTCACTCCGGGACTCATGTTTATCACCGGAAAATACCGAAGGCACGAACTGCATTAATTCATCATCCGTTAAAGGACGTTCACGGTGGATGGAATTATACCGACCAAAACGGGAAGCTAATCGCATAACAGCTACTCCTTTATGAAAGAATAAATTTAATAAAAAATTTTTCCGCTTAATATCATCCCCCCTGGTCACAATTAACAAGATTGCAACAATCAGGAGGGATATTCATCACATCCGGTCAGCAGATCGCCCGGATATCGAGGCCGGCACGCTTAATCTGACGCAGGAACTGTTTGAAGTGATCGGCTTCCGCAATGTTGATATGGCGGAACTGCGTATCCACACCCCGGCTGAGCGCGTAGCTATAGCTGAAGGCCATCTTTTCCGGGTGGCTTTTGCGATATTTTTTCAGCTCAGTCAGGCTGCTGAATTCCAGGACGTCCCACTCTTCCCCGGTGTTTTTTTCTTCCCGGCAACAAGAAGCGTGTACAACGCGGTGTTAACGTGGATATTTCGGGTACTCATCCTGCTTTCTCCTCTCTCTTGTTTTCAGCCCCCATCATCTTTTGAGTTTCGGGAGCCGCGGTTTTGACGTTTTGCGGGGACCTGCCTTTTGTTCCCTCCGGTATTCACCATCACCTTTTTGAGAACCTTCGCCGCAAGGGGCATCACTGCCACGGCCGGAAACGACTGTCCGGGGGCAGACCGCAAAAGTTTTTGCCTGCTTCTGGGCAAAAAGTTTTGCGGGATGTGCATTTCCCCCCTGGACTGGCGGAGACGGTTGTGGCTGTATCTGCCCCCGGCGACAGGGGCTTAAACAGGTGAATGGCACCGGACAGAACAACGGGCAGGCACCCGCCGCAACGACGTGAAGCGCGGTTTGCGAAACGGCGTTGCCCCTTACATCCCGGCGGCCTTTTGCCGGGATGCCGGGAGCGCAGGCCACGGCGCGACAGAGGCGGCGCGACCGGAACGGTCGCTGCAAGCCAGGGTTTCGCGTCAGGGATGGAAGCCCGCCAGGGCGGAGACAGCTTCGCTGGCTCCGTTCACGACAGCCCGCCCCGCCAGGGGGACGCCCGGAAAAGGCATAAGCAGGAGAACAACAAAACAGACAATAATCAGGGCAGCAGTAATCAGAGTCAGAACAGGAGGAAAAAGAGAATAATCAAAGGGAAGGTGATGTGATTTCTGACAGGTCATAAACAGAGAAGGCGGGGGAAAAGAACGGGCGCCGCAGGCGCACGTTCATCCCCGTTCCCAGAGGGAAACGGCCTTCCTGGCAGTCTGGTTGTTCATGCCCGTACAATGCCAGCAAGGAGAAAGGGGCCACCGGCGAACCAGCAGCCCCTTTATAAAGGCGCTTCAGTGCAGTCAGACCAGCATCAGCCCTGAAAAGGCGGGTCTGCGCCCGCCTCCAGGTTGCTACTTACCGGATTCGTAAGCCATGAAAGCCGCCACCTCCCTGTATCCGTCTCTGTAACGAATCTCGCACAGCGATTTTCGTGTCAGATAAGTGAATATCAACAGTGTGAGACACACGATCAACACACACCAGACAAGAGAGCTGCGTGGTAGTTTCATGGCCTTCTTCTCCTTGCGCAAAGCGCAGTAAGAGGCTATCCTGATGTTGTCTAAGCATGCAGGGGCCTCGTGGGTTAATGAAAAATTAACTACGGGGCTTTTGTCCTTCTGCCACACAACACAGCAACAAACCACCTTCACGTCATGAGGCAGAAAGCCTCAAGCGCCGGGCACATCATAGCCCATATCCCTGCACGCTGACCACACTCACTTTTCCTGAAAATAACCCGCTCATTCAGGCTGTTTACGGGTAATCTGTGTGATTGTTGCCGCATCACGCTGCCTCCCGGAGTTTGTTCGGCACCATCCACCGCTCCATCTCACGGACAGCGTGACCGGCCTCTCTTGCTGCAAGACTGGCTTCCGCAATAACCTGCCAGAACGGCATATCCTGCCACTGCCAGCGTTCCATTCCGGCCAGTGACGGAAAACGCTCGCCCCACTGCCAGAACAGGGTTTCCAGGTCATGCTCTGCCACCCGGTCACTCCAGCGTGCATGCCAGCTTCCGACTGTTTCCGGCGAATGGAATGCCAGTTCGATTTCAGCCTGAGCGACCAGCGCCTGGTACGCACGGGCTTTCTGCTCTGCCTCCCGTGCCTGCTGGCGGCTGTACTTCTGCATGACCAGCGCGGATTTATGGCGACTGCGCTCCCTGACACGAAACCGCACCGACGGAAACAACCGCTCTGCTGCATCACCGGGAAGGGGAAGGAGGCAGACCTCGCCCTGTGTTTCAATCAGCACATCGATGGCATACAGCCACTGAAGACGGTTGCCGTGCAGTTCTTCTGCGGTCAGGGACGGCATGAAAAATCGCAGGTCAGACAGCGATATCCTGCGGCTTCCGTTCAGACAGCGGAAAAACGCCCCCGCATACGGATATTCCGCCAGCGTGTTACCCTGATGGCGGCGTTTTTCTGTCTCCGCCACCGCCCGCCATACGGCCTGTTGCTCTGTGCTGAGGGGAACCAGTGCCTGTGAACGTACGCTCATACCTGACCTCCTTCCGCCATCAGGATATGGATGATGTCGTTAACGCTGTACCCCTGCGTATCCAGTGACGCCGCCAGTGCCAGTGAATGGCTGACGGCTTCCGATGCAAACCGCCGCTGTACCTGAACCACCGCAAACGGCTCACCACTGGCATTCACCAGAACCAGCACCCAGACCTGAGAGACATCGCCCGGTGAACATAACGCCAGGTGAAAACGTTCGTGGGCAGGCGTGAAACGGACCTGGACGGGGAAAAAGCCGCCAAACTCGCTGCCGTACTCGCCGTTCATCGTCCAGTTATCCGGCGCATCCAGCTCCCGCATCACGGCGTGAGTCAGCTCACGGCGTTCATCACTTCCGGCAGCCCGGATATCTTCATATTCCTGTGCGTTCATGGTCTGTAATACATTCAGGGTCAGTTCAGTTTTCATCACGGTATCTCCCTTGCTGCCGCCCCGTCTCCGGCGGGGCGGTGTGGTTGTTCATCAGGCGGCATCAGCCAGGTTATCGGTACGTTCAGTGGCATCCGTCTGTGGGCGTGGTGCACACATCCAGCCAGGCACCCAGCGGTTGTCTTTCATGTGGAACTCTGCATGTTCAGCCGCATCGCCTTTCTTCATCTTCTCCGCGTCCCGTGCAGCACCGGACAGTCCGGCCTCATTCAGGGCTGCGATAATCTGCGGCTTTTTCAGGTGTCCGAAGAAGTTTGCTTTTGTCGGCTGCCACCAGTCGCGCATGTGGAATCCGATAGCGGTTTCCAGCGGGTCAAGCGGACTGCGTGACGTGTGACCACACTCGCGGGTCTGAACGCCGTGGATGCTGCACGCAGTGCAGAAACTGAGCAGGGATAACAGCACCTCCTGGCTGAGTGACAGGAACGTCGTCATGTCCCGTGACCATCCCTCCGGCAACAGGACGACCAAACGTGCTTTTTCTGCCATCAGCGCCATGAATGCGGCACCTTCCTTCCCTGACGGCGCATCGCTGGTCAGCGAATAATGTTTACATTCCAGGCTGATTTGTGCTGGTTTACTGTACGCCCCGCTGCCAAACACATTCAGGCAGAGCGTCCATGTCAGCAGTGCCAGAGATTTGTCCGGCTGTTGCATCAGCGCTGCCTGGACTGCCAGCGTGCGCTCTGAGGACATTTTCGTCAGTAGTGGCAGACTGATTTCCTCCACTGACGCTTTTTCCTGCACCTGTTCCGTGCGGTCAGCGTCGTCAGTCACGTCATCTTCACTGCGCAACTGCACACCACGCTGGACACACACATTACCGTAACGCCAGGACACCACCACGCCACTTCCGGCACGCATCTCCGGCGTCCACGCCCTGACCTTCGCCATGCAGTCAATCAGCTTCATTTCTGCTGCCAGCAGGTCAGATTCCTCACACTGGTTTTCCAGCGCGTCGTAACGCATCATCAGTTCGTTCAGGCGTTCTTCTTCTGCCTCCGTCAGCACCGCTTCCGGCTCCGGCAGGTTGCGGTATGCCCGGGAATCTTCACGGCACTCACCGACAGGCTCCATGCGTCCGGCGCACCATTCCCAGCCTTCGGCTTCCCGAAGGTGTTCAGCGACAGCCTGGAGTTTTTCCAGCAGGGCGGCATCGAGCGCCACGCAGTCCACATAGCCACCCTCGTCATCGCTGAACAAATCAGTACGCAGTTCGTCAGGTGAGAAAGCATCAGCCCCCACGAAGCGGAATTTAGTGTTGTCCTTCACCGCCACTTCACTTTCCGTAATCAGATTGCGGATAACCCGCACATCCGGTTTACCGCCCCATCCTGACTGGCAGGCCGCTTCAAACACCTGCACCTGACGCGCGGTGTCGTTCTCCAGCGCCAGCGCCTGACAGTGCTCGGTGGTGATGCGGTCTTCTGCCAGCGCATCGAGGATGACAGGCGCAAGGTCTGCCAGTTTCAGCATTCGCTGAACGTGGCGGGGCGAATAACCCAGCAAATCACCGATTTGTGCAGGTGTTTTGCCTTCCTGCGCCATTGCACGGAATCCGGCAATCTGTTCGGCAGGGTGCATATCCCGACGATGACCGTTCTCGGTCATCGATGCGGCAGTCGCCAGCTCCTGCGGAATGACCTTCACACGGACAGGCCAGTCAACCTGAATGATGTCACGCTCTGCCAGCATGTTGAGTGCTGCCAGTCGGCGACCACCTGCGGCGACACCGTAACGGTCACCTGGCAGGGCATGAACAACCAGATTCTGTAACAGGCCGACACCTTTAATGGAGTCCGCCAGTTCGCTGACGGACTCCGCAGAATACGGCACCGTGCGCACATTCAGCGGAGACTTAATCAGCGAGGCCAGCGGCACGCTCACTTCCTCCGTCTGCGCCAGCAGGGCCGACAGGACTGTTTCCTGCGTTTTTGCAGGTTTACGGCTGGATTTACGCTCCGTTTTTGCCTTAGACTCTGTAACTGACATAGTTAGTACCTCCCAAAACGGTAATAATGATTGTCTGCCGGACGCGTTCCCGTCCGGCACCTCTCTTACTTAAGAATCCCGAAATCACGGATGACATGGTTCATCCAGTACCCGGCACCGTCCTCAAAATTCCAGGTACGCCAGACCATTGCACCGTTATTACGGACAACCAGGCGAAACTGTTCGCCGTGGTCATCCTCGATAAAGACGTTCCGGTACTGTGCGGCAACGGCTTCGGCATGTTTGCGGGTAAAAGGACCGTCAGGCAGTCCCTGAAGTATTCTGAAATATTCGCTCATCCTCATCTCTCCGGTGATGCCCCGCACAGGACGGGGCGGTTGTCACAGTCAGTCGTTCAGAACGGGATATCGTCTGAAAACCCGTAATCGTCACCCTCCGGCGGTTGCGGCTGAGGCTCCGGCTGCGCGGCCTTACGTCCACGGCCTTTCGTTTTTGCGCCACCTTTTTTCGTACCGGCCTCCGCCTGTGGTTCCGGCTGAGGCTGACCGCTGAACTGTTGCCCCTCTTCCGGCTGAGTCTGAGCACCTGCGGCACGTACCAGCATCTGCATGGTGCCCGTGGTCTTAACAAGAATTTCGGTGACGTAACGGGTGATACCGTTATCCTCCCAGCTACGGGTGCGAAGCTGACCTTCGATGTAGACCTGCGCGCCCTTGCGCAGACATTCACCTGCCACTTCCGCGAGCTTGCCGAACAGCACCACGCGATGCCATTCTGTCTGCTCCCGCATCTCCCCCGTCTGTTTGTCACGCCAGCTTTCTGACGTGGCCACCTGCAGGTTTGCCACTGCGCCCCCGTTGGGGATGTAACGGACTTCCGGATCCTTTCCCAGGCGTCCTACGAGGATGACCTTGTTAATGCCACGAACTGCCATGATGTGTCTCCTTCTGTTGATGTTTTCAGCCCCCATCATCTTTTGAGTTTCGGGAGCCGCGGTTTTGACGTTTTGCGGGGACCTGCCTTTTGTTCCCTCCGGTATTCACCATCACCTTTTTGAGAACCTTCGCCGCAAGGGGCATCACTGCCACGGCCGGAAACGACTGTCCGGGGGCAGACCGCAAAAGTTTTTGCCTGCTTCTGGGCAAAAAGTTTTGCGGGATGTGCATTTCCCCCCTGGACTGGCGGAGACGGTTGTGGCTGTATCTGCCCCCGGCGACAGGGGCTTAAACAGGTGAATGGCACCGGACAGAACAACGGGCAGGCACCCGCCGCAACGACGTGAAGCGCGGTTTGCGAAACGGCGTTGCCCCTTACATCCCGGCGGCCTTTTGCCGGGATGCCGGGAGCGCAGGCCACGGCGCGACAGAGGCGGCGCGACCGGAACGGTCGCTGCAAGCCAGGGTTTCGCGTCAGGGATGGAAGCCCGCCAGGGCGGAGACAGCTTCGCTGGCTCCGTTCACGACAGCCCGCCCCACCAGGGGGACGCCCGGAAAAGCCATAAGCAGGAGAGGAACGGAAAGAAGAGGAAGAAGAGGAAGAGGAAAAAGAAGAAGAACAGTAACAGGCACGGTAACCACAGAAAAATAACATCAGAAAAAAACATTCCGGACACATCACAAACAGGAAGGGTAACGGGCGACGCGTCAGCGTGGCCCGCTTCCCTTCCGGCAGGCGTCAGCCTGCCAGGGGTTTTCGCGCGGGCTGACAGGCGGCCTCCACCGCCTGCCCTGTATCACCTGTTTCTGCTGCCCTGTAAGATGTAGTGACCGCCCAGGAAAACAGCCTGCTGATTCGCCACAAAATCGCAGATTTCATCAACAATCTGCGCGGTGGTGAGCGGTTTCTGCCCCATTTCACGACGTCGCGCATTAATCACGGCTTTGTAATTGCGCAGAATTTCGCGGGTTTCTGTGCTGATATTCATGACATGTGCTCCCCGTCCAGCGCCTGTAACACAACGTCCATTGCTTCGCGTTCCTCCCTGACGAACGCATCACCGTCGCCCCCGTTCTCACTCCCGACGGCATACAGGCGCTTCATTTCACTGCCTGCCAGCGCCATCACTTTTTCCAGCATCACCGCCGGAACTGTCACCTGACGGCTGGCACGCTTTTCTTCCATCAGCTCACGAACAACGTCGTGAACAATGCTGACATCCGCACCATATTCAAAGGCATCGTCCAGCCGCTGCATGACGGTTTCCAGCTCATCGTCTGACAGGTTCCAGTCCTGGGCTATGTGGCGCACATCCCCACGGGTCAGCACCACGGCAAAAACGCATTCACTGTCCGGCACGTCTGTATCCAGTACATCGCGGATGATTTCTTTAACAGTACAGTACATGTTCTCGTCTCCTTTACAGGGGCGGCATTGCCGCCCCGTCCGTTAATCAGTCCAGTGCCGCGTAAATCGCGTTGCATTCGGGGTGAAATTCGATGTGACGCCACAACTGCGCATCGCGCATCCGGTAAAGCTGGGTCAGTCCTACATCCCCGCTGTCGTGGTACAGCCACAACTGGCGGTTAATCACAAGGGAAGTCAGAATGATGCCTGCGGCATCGGCGCTGACCGTGCGGTCAAACCAGTTTTCACCGTTGACCAGATGAAAACGGTCGCCATCCGGCATCATGTAACCGCCACCGTCCGGCAGGCGGATGAAGTGCCAGAAGCCTCCCTGATATTCCGGCATCATTTTTTGCGCCAGCGCGTACACATACGCCTCGGCATACAGAAAATCGTTGCCAAACAGGTAAGGCAGAAAGGAGAGACGGTCGCACTCTTCAACGTTCAGAGTGACAGGTTTCGCATATTGCATGATGTTTTCCTCCGTTATTCACATATTCCGCGACACCGGGCGGTGCCGTGCCTCCATAAAAGCCGGGCGATAAGGCGGGGATGCACAGGGCGCAAGGGAAGCCGCAGCCTGACGCACACGGCTGACGGGAGTTGGAGGGTGAGACCGCGAAACCTGAGCGGGTGAACGACCGGAAAATCACGGCAGACGGGAAGGAGGGACCGGGTGACCGCAGCGGCGAAGCGTACCCTTGCATCCCCGCCAGCCCGGCTAAGATGGAGGCACGGCACCGCCCGCACACGACACGGCGGCCACATAACTGAAAACCCACAAGGCCATGCCTGCATGGCCGGGTAAAGCGGAGCCGGCGGCGACTTCCTTTGTGCTCTGTCCGGGGACCGGCAGAAAAAAAGCGGGGATTTTCCCCGCCATCATCAGCCCCTGATTTTTGCCAGGGCATCCGCCATGCTGCGGATTTCGGCCCGGGCTTCCCGGACAACTTCCCGCAGAACACCACGGTCAAACCACTGGCGGGGCGGTTCATCCGGTATACGCAGCACATCGCAGGCCAGCCCACTAGACAGGATATGTTCAATACAATCGCTGACCAGATACATTTCCACCGCCGAAAAACGTGCGCCCCGGTTCAGGATGGCATCGAGCACCACGGGCAGGTTTTCGTCGTCCTCATCGAGCCAGCAGGGGTGATCGCTTTCCTTCACGACCAGGCGAAAGCGGCGCGTCTGGCGGGTCAGTAACGTCTGACCGGTGGTGGTCAGCGCCGCCCGGATACGCCGCATATCTTCTGCCACCCGGCAACTGACACTGCGTACCGCATCGCGCACCGCCGCAAGTACAGCCCTGATTTCGTCTTCGGTCAGCCATTCACCGGCATACGGAAAAGACACCTGCGTTCCGTCTGCCGGAAGCACCGGCAGCGACTGCCACTGACTGCCGGACAGAACAAGTTCCGCTCCGGTTCCGGTCAGTTTCTGAATGGCGGAGGCCAGGTGCGGCGGCAGTACGCCGCCGTGGCGGTTAACGAGTAACGTCGCCAGCCGGGGCGCATCCAGCAGAACATAAATGCTGATCCAGCCCGGATACTTCGGGTTACGCTGGTCGACATCCGTCTCTTCCGGCCAGCCCTGCGCCAGCAGCAGGTTACGGGCGTGACGACAAATCAGTGCGTTCAGCGTTGTGTTTTCGTTCATGATTAATCGTTCTCCCTGTATCGCCGCCCGCAGGCGGCGATAACATCAGCCGTTTTCGTGTGTGTTGTTTTTCAGCAGGATGCGGGCCTGATTAACCACCGCCTGACGGCGGGTAACGCATTCCGGGACGGCGAGGCCGTAATCACGGGCGGCCCATTCACGTTTCCACAGTGCCTGTTCGGCGGTCTGAATCAGGGACGCCAGCAGTTCAGCCGGGACGGTCACCTGGCGGTTTTCGCTCACGTTGCTGATAATCTCCATCGCCGCGGCAGAAGAAATACCGGACTCAATTCGCTGGTCTTCCGGGATGTCCTCCAGGCGCGCCAGGACGGTCCTGATTTCAGGATCGGACAGGGAAATATCCATTCCGTCAGCGAGGGCCTGAATCTCTTCCGGGGACCAGATAACCAGCATCAGCGGTGTATATCCCGGATACTTTGCTGCCAGCTCCCGGCATAGCGTTTCGCATGTTCCGTACATTCTCGTCTCCTTCTCAATCTTTAAAGCACGCATCCAGTTCCAGAATTTCGGTATACGCCTCCATGAACAGGCGATTGGCGCGATACAGCGTCTGGCGTGCCAGGCGTTCAACAAGCACATCGGAATCAAAGCGACAGCGATGCTCCATATCGTTCAGCCTGGCCCGAAGGTCACACATGGTGTTGGCCACCTCCGCCACGTCGGCGCGAAGTTTTTTATGTCCGGCATAGTTCATTTACGCAGCCTCCGGCATAAACCAGTCATCATTTGCGGCCCCCTGCTGCATGGCCCGCTGTACGGCAGCCAGACGTTGCTGTCCGGCACGGTGATACTGTTCAAGCAGCTCGATACCGATATACCGGCGTCCGGACTGAAGGGCGGCCACACAGGTTGAGCCGCTGCCTGCAAACGGGTCCAGCACAATCGCGTTCGGGTGTGTGAAGCTCTCAATCAGTGGTTGCAGGCTGGTAACAGGCTTTTCCGTCGGGTGATGACGATTGCCTGAATATTTCCAGCCCAGCACGTCGGGCAATGGCTTCTGAGGCAGCGCCGGACGCCCTTTTGCCAGGATGTAAGCGCATTCGTGGCGATAGCCCACATATGCAGCCTTCGATGTGTAGGTTTTGGTAAACACCAGGTGGCCAACCACGCTGAATCCCGCATTTTTCCAGGCGGCCATAAAGCGATCGACGCGGTTCCAGCCATAGAAGCTCACCATCAGCGCATCTTTTTTCAGCACGCGGTACATTTCATTACAGGCCGGTTGCAGCCATTCATCGGTTTTATCGCCGGCGATGGTACGCCCCTGACGGTCACGGAAACCGACGAGATATGGCGGGTCGGTGAGGATGAAATCGACAGCATTGCCCGGAAACGTGGCCATAACACGCACGCAGTCACCCTGGATAAAACGGGACATAACAGCACTCCTTCTCTTACAGAGGGCACCGGGAGGGCGCCCCTGTGGCGCCCGTTCCCCGCGGCCTGTGGGCTGTTCACCGCGTCCGGTAACGGGTCAGGCCGACCGTGGAATATCGCCGCCGTCGTCTTTTTGACGGCGAGAATATGCCGCGAAAGCGGCTTGAAGGGCGTTCATCAGAAAAGGGCGACGGGCTGGAGTACACTGTCACCGATGCCAGCCGGGAGCGGTAAAAGCGCCCGTCCCGTGCCCAGCCGGACGCGGGACACTGACCACAGGCAGCGTTCCTGCCGCGCCGCGTCAGCCGGCGCAGTAAAAAGAGGAGCCCGGCGACATCCTTTACCGGAAAAGAAACGGGCGGTTGCCCGCCAGTCTCCGTCATACTTCATCCACCGTAATGCGCCACCTTGTCGACTATCCACTCCGGCGCGGTGACTTCCGGCAGCTCATCATCATCTGTCGGGGAAGACCATTCCAGTCCCCCCACAGCACATCAACAAGCTCTCCACGCTCATATCGCTGCCAGCCACAGAAATTGCAGCCCTGCTCGGCGTACCAGTGCTCCAGCGTGCAACTGAAACGGCGGCTTAATACTGCAATAACGTCGCTTTCCGGCTGACACCACGGCGTGTCGAAATCAACCTGAATGAAGTTGTCTCCCTGACTGCTGATATTCACCTCATACCCACAAGGCCCCTTCACGCCATACTGTTCCGTATACCAGTGATATGCAGAAGGAACACCGTTCAGAACACCACCGTTAAAGCCATTCACTTCAACATCCAGGCGAGTGAACAGAACCGTCAGCAGGTCAAACGGCATGGTTTTTCCGGCAGGACGTTGTCACACAGACGGTTCCACCACACCGATACATCCTCGTTACTCCAGATGTCGCACCAGTCACCTCTTTTTGGGGTGAAAAGAGCGGTAATGCTTTCCCTGGCATCATCCGGGAATTCTTCCCAGCGACGCCGGCCAGTACCGCTCTGCAGCCAGAGTTCATGCAGCATCAGGCAGTTTTGCTCATCCAGAAGTACACCGTTCTGCAGGTGTGTCAGCCAGCGGGTGAACGCGATATTCTCCGGCGATACAACGCCACGCCCGGCAGCCGTCAGTCCGGGGCATGGTTCAAACCGCACATCTTCAGTGGTCTGCAGAAGTCCGGCACTTCCGGCCAGAAACAGCTGAATACCTTCATTTGTGGCACGGCGATAAAGCGGTGTGACTGCACCGCTGGCCAGTCGTTTAATCTCAGCGATCTGTGCCGGTTCACCAGAAAAATACATACGATTCGAGCACCAGTTTGGCATGGGAATTCTCCTCTCACATGCGGCCTCCATCAGGCCGTGCCGCACCTGTAACCGGGCGACCGCATACGAATGCAGGTGCGGCCCCGAAGCCGCAGCGCGTGGAGGAGGAACGACGAAACGTGACTGGGTGAGGAGGCCGGCGACAGCGACACACTTGCATCGGATGCAGCCCGGTTAACGTGCCGGCACGGCCTGGGTAACCAGGTATTTTGTCCACATAACCGTGCGCAAAATGTTGTGGATAAGCAGGACACAGCAGCAATCCACAGCAGGCATACAACCGCACACCGAGGTTACTCCGTTCTACAGGTTACGACGACATGTCAATACTTGCCCTTGACAGGCATTGATGGAATCGTAGTCTCACGCTGATAGTCTGCTCGACAATACAAGTGGGACCGTGGTCCCAGACCGATAATCAGACCGACAACACGAGTGGGATCGTGGTCCCAGACTAATAATCAGACCGACGATACGAGTGGGACCGTGGTCCCAGA
>ENA-UOZA01000113-UOZA01000113.1-food-metagenome-genome-assembly--contig:-NODE-113-length-28567-cov-6.967417_pt1 | contig 28567 bp, 28 predicted proteins | sample MGYA00249867_ERZ772721 | MGnify/ENA primary metagenome ERZ772721 (study PRJEB29005, sample SAMN08379453) | food metagenome | isolation source: cheese spiked with Escherichia coli O103 | study: EMG produced...
ACAGATTCAACTTTATATTATTTCATTTGTCAACTTGACAGGGCCTAGTGCATTGTCCTGCGCTTTTTTGCTTAAACGATTTGTCCTGTGTAAGGTTCGCCGGCGACAAATTGGAAATCAAAGGTTGCTAATTCATCCACACTGGTTAGACATTGGGTAATCCCTTTAGCCAACATTAGGTTGATGGGATTGGCTTGTAAATCATCTTCACAAACAAAGACGATTGGTTTATGACAGGCATTCAATTAGCCGACTTCAAACGCCGTTCCCGTATCTTCGTCTTGCATATCCCATAACACAACTGCCATGTCTGCTAAATCCATTGCTGTGATGTCGTTTTGATACGTTTGGTTGGCCCATTCGTAACCCCCGAACATGCCTTCTGGATCATGATCTTCTGTCACACCCTTGTATTGATGCTCCTGTGGACTATGAATGTAACCAATCGTTGGGTTTTGTTTTAAAGCCGCGTGTGCGCGTTCCACTAATGAGGCCTGTTTAGGTGTAAACCAACCGCCAGCTAAGTATATTTGTTTTTGCATTATGATTCTCCCACTAAAAAAGCGACGAGCAAGTCGACCTTGTCATCGCTTTTTAAAATTTTTAATTGAATTGTTTAGAATTCATCTTCTTGTGCATTGGAGTTTAATTCCACTACCTTACCGGTTCTGAGGTAGACAATCCATTCACAGATGTTTGTCACGTAATCGCCAATCCGTTCGAGGTAGCTTGCAACTAACATGTAGTCCATGCTCCCAACGACGGTTTCTGAATCACGTTGCATTTCTTTGATACAGTCGTCATAAATATTGTCTGAATAAGCATTGATTGCAACATCTTCATCGGCAATTTTGATGGCCTTCTTACGATCTTCTTTGACGTAAGCGTCCAATACCTCTTCAACCATTTGTTTAACTTTGTCTGCCATATCCGCAATATCTTTTTCGATATCAGGGACACGGGTATTACCCTTGACCCGAATCGTTGATTTCGCGATTGAAACGGCGTGGTCACCCATCCGTTCTAAATCTGAACTAGCCTTCATGATTGTGACAATCACGCGAAGGTCAGTTGAGACCGGTTGTTGAAGTGCGATTAACTCAAAACTCTTACGTTCCAAATCCGTTTCCCGTTCATTAATCTTATGATCGTCAGCAATCACCTCGCGTGCGAGTTGCTTATCGTGATTAATGAAGGCTTTAACAGATTTATAGATGGCTTCGTTGACCATCATCCCCATTTCGGAGAAGCGAACGTGTAAATCATTTAACTCATCTTCAAAAAGTCGTCTCATTGTGGTTTCCCTTCTTTCTTAGCCAAAACGACCACTGATGTAATCTTCCGTTTCTTTTTCGGTTGGGTTTAAGAAAATCTTCTTCGTTGGTGCGTATTCAATCAATTCACCTTGTAAAAAGAATGCTGTCTTATCCGAAATACGAGAAGCCTGATGCATATTATGCGTCACCATTATAATGGTATACTGTTGGCGCAATTCTAGCAACATATTTTCAATTTTAGCACTCGAAATAGGGTCTAGCGCAGAAGTCGGTTCATCCATTAAGATCACTTTCGGTTTCACAGCTAACACCCGAGCGATACAAACCCGCTGTTGTTGACCACCAGAAAGTGATAAAGCACTTTCGTGTAACTTATCTTTGACGTCGTCCCAAACGGCCGCTTGTTTCAAACTACTTTCAACGGCTTCATCTAAGACGCGATGATCTTTAACACCGGATAAACGTAAGCCGTAAACAACATTGTCATAGATTGAAAATGGGAATGGGTTCGGTTGTTGGAACACCATGCCAACTTCTTTCCGTAACTTAACGGTATCCATCTCAGGCGCATAAATATCTTGGCCATTCAATAAGAATTTACCGGTCACCTTCGCCGAGTCGATTAAATCATTCATTCGATTCAAGCAGCGCAAGTAGGTTGATTTCCCACAACCAGATGGCCCGATGAGCGCCGTAATTTCATTTTCAACAAAATCCATATTAATCCCTTTTAAGGCCTCATTCTTACCATAGAATAGATGCACATCTGAGGATTCAATAATCTTATTTGCCACGGGGCAAACCTCCTTGCGTCCTAGCCAAAGTGACCAGAAACATAATCTTCGGCCGCTTTAATCTTCGGCCGGGTAAACATTTTACGTGTTTCGTCGAATTCAAGTGCGTGCCCTGAATGGAAAAAGGCCGTGTAATCACTGATTCGTGCTGCTTGTTGCATGTTATGCGTCACAATGATGATTGTAAATTCTTCTTTTAAGCGAATCAATGTTTCTTCAACCGTGTTCGTCGAAATTGGATCAAGGGCTGAAGCCGGTTCGTCCAATAATAAAATATCGGGTTTCATCGCAATTGCCCGGGCAATACATAACCGTTGTTGTTGCCCACCAGATAGTGCCAATGCGCTCTTTCCTAATGAATCTTTGACTTGATCCCACAAAGCAGCTTGTTTTAGTGACGTTTCAACCACTTCATCCAGATACTTTTTGTCTTTTTGTCCATGTTGTTTCAAGGCAAAAGTGATGTTGTCATAGATTGATTTGGCAAATGGATTAGGCCGTTGGAACACCATGCCGATATGTTCCCGCATCTTATACACATCAACGTCATCGCTATTGATGTTCAAGCCCCGGTACATAATCTTACCGGTCACACGTGTATTAGCAATATTGTCATTCATCCGGTTTAAACTCCGAAGATAGGTTGACTTTCCTGAACCAGAAGCGCCGATTAACGCGGTAATTCGATAGCGTTCAAATTGCAATGATGCATCGTGCATCGCGCGTTTGTCGCCGTAATAGACGTTTAAATCTTCAGTTGATAAGGCAATTTCATGTTTTGGTTCATCTAAATGTTTGATGTGCGTTTTTGTTAAATCGTAATCTGCCATTATTTTCTCCTATGCTGCTGTCATTTTACGGTAGACACGCTTGCCGATGACCCGTGCTAACCAGTTAAATAGTAAAACGGCGATGATTAAGACGGCAGATGCGCCAGCAGAAACCGCAGTCGCATCCGGCATAATCCCTTCCGAGTTAATCTTCCAAATGTGCACCGCTAATGTTTCCGCAGGTCGCAATGGATTCAACGGACTCGCGATGTACATTGGGTTCCAGTTGGTAAAATCAAGTGATGGGGCACTTTGTCCAGCTGTATAAATCAAGGCAGCCGCTTCACCAAAGACCCGGCCAGCGCCTAAAATCATCCCGGTAATAATGTTGGGTAACGCTTCTGGAATCACGACATGCTTAACCGTTTCATAACGCGATAAACCAAGTGCAAGACCTGCTTCACGTTGTGTGAAGTGAATTGATTTTAAAGCATCTTCCACATTCCGCGTTAACAACGGTAAATTGAAAACGGTCAAGGCTAAAGCACCCGCTAAGATTGAAAAGCCTAGCTTAAACTGGATAACAAAGACCAAGAAACCGAATAACCCGACCACGACGGATGGTAAGGAACTTAACACTTCAATCGCGGTCCGAACAACATTCGTCACCCAGTTCTTCGGCGCATATTCTGCGAGATAGATGCCGGCACCAATTGATAACGGTACTGAAATCACCATCGCCAAAATTAATAGATAGAATGAATTAAACAGTTGGACGCCAATCCCGCCACCTTTAGTAAAGGTTTGCGCAGGTTTCGTTAAAAACTGCCACGTCACGTGTGGTAATCCGCGCACCAAGATATAGCCGAGCAAACTTGCTAATAATAATACGATCAAACCAGCGATGAGGGTTAGCACACCGGTGGCAACTTTATCCCATTTTTTTGCATCCATTAGCGACCCATTGCTCCCTTCCGACCAATTAAACGAACTAATAAGTTAAATAGTAGTGACATCAATAATAAGAGTAACGCCAATGACCAAAGTGCATTATTGGCTAATGAACCCATGACCGTATTCCCAATGCCCATCGTTAACACACTCGTTAACGTTGAGGCTGGGGTAATTAAGTTATGTGGTAATAACGCAGCGTTCCCGATGACCATTTGGACGGCCAATGCTTCACCAAACGCCCGGGCCATCCCGAAAACAACCCCGGTTAAAATCCCTGGTGTGGCTGCTTTTAAAACGACTTTCCATGTTGTTTGCCAACGCGTTGCACCTAAAGCGAGTGAGGCTTCGCGATAATGCCGTGGCACACTCTTGAGTGCATCGACTGTCATCGATGTCACAGTTGGTAGAATCATGACGAACAAAACACAAGTCCCGGCAAGAATCCCAAAGCCACTGCCACCAAACAAATGACGGACAGCTGGTACAATCACGGATAATCCGATAAACCCGTAAACAACTGATGGAATCCCAACGAGCAATTCCATCACTGGTTGCAATAATTTTTCACCCCGCTTAGGTGAGATTTCAGTCATAAAAATCCCAGCGCCAATTGCAAACGGTGTTGCTAATAAAGCCGCTAAGAAAGTCACTCCAAATGACCCCATAATCATTGGTAAGGCGCCCACTTCTGGTCGACCATGACTATCTTTCAAACTTGGATTCCAATTAGACTGCGTTAAAAAGCGGCCTAGATTGATTTTATCTTTAAAGAAGGTCGCTAACCCTTTTGAAGCGACGAAGTAGAAAATGGCGAGCACGATGAACACGATTAAACTAATACAGAATAAACTGATTAATTTGCCCCGTGTTTCACTTTTGGCTGCGCGTGATTTCTTAAGTAAACTTGCTTTAATTGGATCCATAATTGGCCCCCTACTTAACCTTTGTAATTGTGCCATCAACCGACCGTTCAACCGTCATCTTAGCAACTGGAATATAGCCCATCTTGCCGACTTGTTTATGTTGAACCTCATCTGATAAGACATACGCCAAGAAACGTTTTGTTAACCCAGTTGGTTGCCCCTTGGTGTAAACATGTTCATATGACCAGATTGGCCATGCATTAGTCATCACGTTTTCATCGGTTGGTGCAATGCCGTTTAATTTAACCATTGCAATCGAATCATCTACGTATGAAAAAGCAAGATAACTGATGGCCCCTGGCGTGTTCGCTACAATTGATCGCACCATCCCCGTTGAATCTTGTTCTTGAGCGGGTTTAGTCTTGCGCGACTTCATCACCCATTGTTCAAACGTCGTCCGCGTCCCACTACCTTGGGCTCGGTTTACTAAAACAACCGGCTGATCTGGTCCACCAACGTCTTGCCAGTTATCAATTTCGCCACTAAAAATCTTCGCGAGTTGCGTCAATGTTAAGTTTTTAATCCCTAATTGCTTATTAATGACTGGGGTAATGCCGACAACAGCCACGCGATGATCGACCAGCTTGTCCGCTTTAATGCCAGCCTTTTCTTCAGCAAATAAATCAGAATTCCCCATCTGTACAGCGCCAGATTGAATCTGACTCAAGCCAGTCCCAGAACCGCCCCCCTGGACGTTAATGAACTGACCGCTGTGATCAGCACTGTATTGTTCAGCTAACGCTTCAATCAGCGGCTGAAGGGCTGATGAGCCGACCGCCGTTACGGACTGACCATTTTGTTTAGACTGGCAACCAGCCAATAGTAATAAACTGAATGTGACTAATAAGCTAATAACATTACGTTTGCGCATGTTAATCCTCCACGAATTCCATTTAAACCTCGTAAGTTCCATTATAAAAAAGGTTTGTAAAAACTAAGCCTATCAAATGTAAATTTTGTGTAAATCAAGCGTTTGGTAGCTTCAAAATGAATTCACTACCGACACCTAATTGACTCTCTACGGTCAACTGCCCCTCTAAACTGGCGGTAATCTCGCTAGCAATTGCTAGTCCAAGGCCGGTCCCGCTCTTATGGGTCGCGCGCGCTTGATCAACCCGATAGAATCGTTCAAAAATTCTTTCTTGTAGGTCACTTGGAATGCCCAAACCGGTATCGACAACGCGGATAACAATTTGATCTTTTTCAAGTTGCACGGCAATCACCAACGAGCCGTTTTGTTTATTATACGTGATGGCGTTAGCGATTAGGTTTTTCAAGATTTGATTAAACTTCATTTTCTGAATTCTAATCGCTAAATCCGTTGGAATATCAACGGAGACGTGTAACTGCTTTTGTTGTGCCTTTTGTTGCATCAGTTCGAGATTAGCCTGCACCAATTCACGTACATTCACAAGTTGCTCTTGCGATTGGTCCTTACGATCTAGATGCGAAAGCGCCAAAATATCTTGAATCAGCGCAGTTAATCGCGTACTTTCGTCATAGATGATTTGTAAGAATTGCTTTTGCGTGGCAGGATCTTCCGCCGCACCAGCTAACAACGTCTCAGCAAAGCCTGTAATAGCCGTCACCGGCGTCTTCAATTCATGACTCACATTGCTGACAAAATCCAACTGCATCTGCTCAACGCGCCGGACATCGGTTAAATCATATAAAATGACTAATGCTTGGAATTTCGATTTAACCGTATTGAGTTGGACAACATTCGCATCCACAAACCGTTCTTGATTTTGAATCAACTGAATTTCTTGGTGATGACTCTTTCGGTACCTAAAAGTGTGCTCAATCATCCGTGTTAATTCATACGTCTTGATATCATCAATATAGGGATGTTTCTCAGTAACAATCGTCGTCTCCAATAACCGATCCATTGCTTCATTGTGCAAAACGACTTCACGATTTTCGTTAATCACCATGACGCCGACCGGTAAATGGTCAATTAGGCGGTCAAAACTGCCCTGTTGCATGGCAATCTTCTGCCGCATATGCCGCATATCACCATTTAATTTATTAATTTCTTGCGCGAGGATATATAATGACGCATCTTTTTGAAAAATAATCGGTTCGGGCACTTCTTCATGCCGAATATGATGAATATTAGCGACTAAAATTTTCAAGTGGTCAAAGAAATGACGGCGTTGCCGCCAGAAACGGTATAGAAAAATCCAGCTACCGATTAAATAGACAATCGTGACCGATAAAGCAATCTTCGGCCACGTATGCCAGAACTGTTGCTGAGGCACTACTAAGACAAAGTTGGGCCGATCTGCTTGGTGTGCGTAAAACAAATACGGTTGCTTATTAACTGTTTGCCGCGTACTAAAATTGGCGGCAGAATGATTCCGATTGACAATATCCGTCACTGCTTTTTGCAACTTTGTTTTATTCGGCGATTTTGGCGTCAAAACTTGTAAGTCGTTTTGGCGTAACCACTTTTGCCGATCAAACTGTGGTTGTTTGATGATTAGCGCATAGTCGGCGCCCCGCTCCTTTAACATCGCGTCTTGTTGTTGGGCAATCACCAAATTGACAAGCACAATAAAGCCTATGTAAATAGCCACTAAAATAGTGGCTAGCTGATAAAATCTAAATTGATCATGTTTGGTCATGGTCGGGGTCCTCCAATTGATAACCGAAACCACGCACCGTTTTTAAGTAAACTGGATGACGCGGATCTGTTTCGATTTTTTCCCGTAAATGACTGACTTGAATATCAACCATTCGCGTTTCGGCTGGATAATCAAAGCCCCACACCGCATTTAAGAGTTTCTCACGGCTTTGAACCTTGTTAATCCGATGCATAAAGTAAACAAGGAGTTCGAACTCCTTAGGCGTTAAATGGAGCTTCTGAGTGCCCTTTTTAGCCACAACTTCGCCTTCATCGACCATTAAGTCCCCTACTTGTAAAATCTCACTAGGGTGCGTTTCAACGACTGCTACAGGCTGTGCCGTCCGCCGTTCAATTGCCCGAATCCGCGCGATAATTTCGCGTGGACTAAATGGTTTAGTGACATAGTCGTCTGCCCCCACTTCGAGGCCGACAATTTTATCGGTTTCGCTATCCTTAGCCGTTAGAATCATAATCGGCGTTTTTAACTTTGCCTCCCGAATCTTCTTGGTAACGGCAATTCCGTCTAGCTTAGGCAACATTAAATCTAAAATAATAAAATCAAACGGCTGCTGTAAAGCCATCGTCAGCGCTTGTGCACCGTCAGTTGCCGTCATCACTTTAAAATGTTCTTGTTCCAGGTTATAGCGTAATAATGTCAAGATTGCTGGTTCATCGTCTACCACTAAAATTGTCTTCATTCATGCCACCCTTTATTTACTTAATTCTCTGGGAATAATACAACGCCTAACTCATGTGGTGCATCGGCAAAAATTGCGCCTTCAGCCATCCGGAACTCGCCGTTTAAATCTTGAACCTTTAAATGGCAATACGTTGGCTGACTTTGAATCGCCCGATAAAAATTATCGTTATTTGAGACAGCCTCGCCATTACATTCAACAATTGTATCGCCAACGACCAACCCCATTTTAGCAGCCGGCGTTTCGCGTAGGATCCCTAAGATAAAGACGCCATCGTAGGGTTTCGTAAAGTGCAACTGCCGTTCATGGGCACTGCGTCTACTCAACCGCCATTGTAATGCACAGCTTAGTACTAGCGCAACTGTTAACATGCCAATAATCCAGTTCGGAAATGCAACGGCAATTAACCCAAACCCAACTAACAACAAGCCAAAGATCAAATAGCTATTGGCATTTTTAGTAACAACTGATTTCATTAAGCCTTTGACTGCTTTCAAACTAAATCCCAATAACAATGGCAAGATTACCAAGCTATATGATTGATGCCCGATATTTAAGACCGGCCAAAAACCCAAACTTGGCATATCAATTGCCCCTGGCACTAAGAAAAAGACCGGCGCAATATAAATTTGTCGACTCATAAAGAAGGCCGTCAACCGCCCTCGCTTGCTAGTCATCACACGCGGTGTCACAGTTGCCTCGGCATCCCAACGTTGTAAAACACTATTGATGACGGTCACTAACCCAATAATCACCAATAATTCAGCCAAAAGACTTGCTTGACCTTCCATCTGATATTGGGGCCATATGAATGTTGCACCAGCGTAGACCAAAGCACTGATTAAAAAGGTTGCCGATACGTTTTGCCATCTAGCAGCCACTAGCAAACTCAAAATAGCGATTAGTTGATAGACCAGCCACCATTGCATATTAACCATCGCCCCTAACACTAAGGTACAGCAACTTAAGGCTAGCCCTGCGAGTAGCCCATGGCCCACAAAATGGCCCACTTCTATCCATCGTGGATTAATCGCAATTCTAAAGGTCTTCCGTTCCAAGCTAATTCGTCTATGCGCTAACCAGCCAGCATACACAATCGCTAACCATAAAAGTGGTGCCGTTAGTAATGGTCGCAAAATATCAATGATCATCGTCAATTCAACAAACCCCCAGCGTCTATATTTAAATACCGTGCGTGTTTCCAACGACACACGCTCGATTTCCAGCTGCCGAATTTCGCAGTTATCCCAATCAGTATAGCATTTTGCCCCCTTAACTGCCTAGGGTTCAAAAAAAAAGAGTGGCGAACAATTTAATGTTCGCCACTCTTTCACTAATTTAGTTTAAATTTTAAGGAAACGACGCATTGAGATGACAGAACCTAATGCCCCAATCACAATCCCAATCACAGCCATTGTTAAATCAAGTTGGAATAAGAAAATTCCTGGTTTCAACATTGAATAACCGGCTGAAGCCATGCTGAGTGCCATATGACGGTAAACCCAACCATAACCTAAGTCGATTACAATAATGGGAATAATTACCCCAAGTAATCCAACCCAAGCCCCTTCAAAAAGGAATGGCCAGCGAATATACGCGTTAGTTGCCCCAACTAAACGCATAATTCCGATTTCGTCGCGCCGCGATAAAATCGTAATCCGAATTGTATTGGAAATCAAGAACACTGCCACAAAGAGCAATAATAAAGTAAAACCAACGCCCCATTTACGGACGCTACTCATTACCTTGAACAACTTCTTAGCGTTGTTCCCACCATAAGTGGCATCATAAACGTATTTCAATTTTTTCGCTTGTTTAGCGACTTTAATCGTTTGACTTGGTTTTGTCGTACTTACTGTGTAAACATCGTACAACGGATTATCGTCTCCGGTAAACATCTTAAATGATTGACCGTAACTGCCGACAACCTTGTTTAATTCCTTTTTACGACTTGAATACGTCACTTCTTTAACAGACGCAATTTTTTCAAGTTTCTTTTGTAGCTGATCTTTTTGTTTACTTGTTGTGCCCCGTTCAATCATAACCCGCACGTGCACATCATTTTCAATATCTTGTGAAATCTTGTTAAAGTTGAAGATCATCGCAAAGAAAATCCCGACTAATAACAACGTTACGGTAACTGCACTAACAGCTGCGATTGACATCCAGCCATTTCGTTTTAAACTCTTAAAACTATCGTTGAGATGACGCTTCAATGTTCTAATCTTCATAGCCGTAGTCACCTTCTTTTTCATCACGAACTAAGCGACCGTCTTCAATCGCTAAGACACGATGGGTCCGTTCGTTCACCATTTGTTTGTTATGGGTTGCCATTAAGACAATCGTCCCACGTTCATTAATTGCTTCTAAAATATCCATAATACCATCTGACGTTTCAGGATCTAGATTCCCCGTTGGTTCATCGGCAATCAACACATCTGGCCGGTTCACAATCGCACGTGCAACCGCGACCCGTTGTTGTTCCCCACCAGAAAGTTCATTTGGAAAGCGACGAATTTCACCCTTCAAGCCAACTAGTTCGAGCACTTCTAATACACGATCTTTGATTGCTTGAGGTTCTGCCTCGATCACTTCCATGGCGTATGCCACGTTTTCAAACACCGTTAAACGTGGTAATAACTTGAAATCTTGGAAAACAACACCCATCTTACGGCGTAAGTATGGGACATCGTGATCCTTCATACCGATTAAATCAAAACCAGCGACTTCGATTTCACCACTCGTTGCTTTTAATTGATGGTACAACATCTTAATGAATGTTGATTTACCAGCACCACTGGGACCAACAATATAAGCAAATTCGCCGGGTTCAATCGTTAGCGAAAGATCCTTAATTGCTGTCACGCCATTTGGATACTTTTTTGACACATTTGTCATTCGAATCAATTGGGGACACTCCTTTTTTTGTCGTTATCATTATTTACTGTCAATGAAAACCGCAATCTTTTATATTATAGCATGCTATTTATTCAAATAATCACAATTTGATTACATTTATATTTCAATTTCTTTGCAGCTAGTCGGGATTCTTCTGACTCAACTGCCATTGCAGATAGGCATACATAAATGGATCCAAATCGCCATCCATGACTGCTTGCCCGTTTCCGGTTTCGTAGTCGGTCCGGTGGTCTTTAACCATCGTGTACGGATGGAATACGTATGAGCGAATCTGTGAGCCCCAGCCAATTTCAAGCTGTTCGCCCTTAATAGCAGCCGCTTTTTTCGCCTGTTCTTCTTGTTCTTTTTGATACAATTTAGCCTTCAACATATTCATCGCAGTTTCGCGGTTTTGCAATTGCGACCGTTGCGCCTGTGATGAAACAACAATCCCAGTTGGTAAATGCGTTAACCGCACGGCTGATGATGTTTTATTGATATGTTGCCCACCAGCCCCGCTTGAACGGAAGACGTCAATTCTTAAGTCTTCGGTGCGGACTTCGATATCAATCGAATCATCCAATTCCGGCATCACATCGACTGAACAAAACGAGGTGTGGCGGCGCCCAGCTGAATCAAACGGTGAAATTCGTACAAGCCGATGGACCCCTTTTTCAGAACGTAACATGCCATACGCGTTGTGCCCTTTAATCATCAAGGTCACACTCTTAATCCCAGCTTCTTCACCGGCCTGGTAATCTTCTGTTTCAACGGTAAAGCCGTGTGCATCTGCCCAGCGTAAGTACATCCGCAAAAGCATTGAACCCCAATCCTGAGATTCCGTACCACCAGCACCAGGATGCAATTCAACAATCGCGTTATTGCTATCGTAGTCGCCCGATAGTAATTGTCCGAGTTCATATTGTTGCATCTGAGCTTGAACAGCCGTCAAATCAGCTTCAAAACTCGTCTGGAGTTCAGCATCGGGTTCTTCTTGTAATAGCTCTAATGTCACTTGTAGCTCTTCTGATTGCGCTTGAAGTTGCATAAAAGAGTCGTATTTTTCCTTTATGGCGTTATTTTGATCAATTAACTGTTGGGCTGCTTTTTGATCCGACCAGAAATCGGGATCCGCCATTTGCGCTTCATTTTGCGCGATGCTTTCTTGCAGGCCATCTAAGTCAAAGTGACCCCCTAAATTGCGTTATTTTAGCTTCAATTGCTTCTAAAAGATGTTTTGCTTCACTTAATTCCATATTTTAGTCCCTCCACTATTTTTTCCCATTAAAAAATGGCTAAGTTAACTACCTCAGCCATTTTCTACGCGTTAGCGTCGAATATTTTGACGGATTTCCGCCTTCATGAAGAGCCGGGTTGTATCGTAATCGATGTCGCTGATCATTTCTTCAAACATCCGGTAACCTTCTTCTTGATATTCAACCAATGGATTCATTTGACCGTAGCCCCGTAATCCGATTGAGTTGCGTAATTGATCCATTGCATCGATATGATCGGTCCAGCGTTCATCTACCACACGGAGGATAACGACTTTTTCGAATTCGAGCATTTGATCTGCATCTGCTAATTGTTTTTGTTTTGTTGCGTAATTCTTTTCTGCAAAGGTCATCAATAATGATTCGATTTCTTCAGCAGTCTTACCTTGTAATTTTTCAATTGGTAATTCTTCTTCACTGACCATTGAAGTTGTGGCAAATGCGTGGATTGCTTCTAATTCCCAGCTCCCCATTTCACCTTGTGTATGCAATTGCACAATCCGTTTAACGGTTCTTGAAATCATTGGCATGATAACTTCTTTCAAATTATCTTCTGCCATGATGACCTGCATCCGTTGTTTATAGATGACTTCACGTTGTTCACGCATCACATCATCGTATTGAAGGGTTTGTTTACGTGTATCGTAGTTATTCCCTTCAACCCGTTTTTGTGCGGCTTCAACTTGACGCGTAATCATCTTACTTTGGATCAACGCATCGTCATCTGAAATCTTCATCCGGTCTAGGAAGGCTTTAATCCGTTCTGAACCGAAACGTTTCATCAAGTCATCTTCCAATGACATGTAGAATTGTGTGACACCAGGATCCCCTTGACGACCAGCACGGCCTCGAAGTTGGTTATCAATCCGGCGTGATTCATGACGTTCAGTCCCAATAACAGCCAAACCGCCTAAATCCGTCACACCAAGTCCTAATTTAATATCAGTCCCACGACCAGCCATATTAGTAGCGATAGTGACCGCACCACGTTGACCAGCATTCATGATAATTTCAGCTTCTTTAAAGTGATTCTTAGCATTCAAAACAGCGTGTGGCACGTTATTTTCATCTAGTAATCGCGATAGTAATTCTGAAGATTCAACCGCAACGGTCCCAACCAATACTGGTTGGCCCTTAGTATAACGTTCCTTGATATCTTCAATAACCGCCTTAAATTTACTTTCCAAAGTTGGATAAAGCACATCTGGTTTATCGATTCGGGCAATTGGGCGGTTAGTTGGAATTGAGATAACTTCCATGTTGTAAATTTCGCGGAATTCTTCTTCTTCGGTCTTTGCCGTCCCAGTCATCCCTGATAACTTGTTGTACATTCTAAAATAATTTTGGTATGTGATATTCGCCATTGTTTTGGTTTCATCTTGGATTTCAACGCCTTCTTTGGCTTCAATCGCTTGATGTAATCCATCTGAATAACGACGACCATCCATCACACGACCTGTAAATTGGTCAACAATTAGGACTTCGCCTTCTTGAACCACATAATCAATGTCTTTTAACATGATATAGTTGGCCCGTAATGATTCGTCCAAATGATGCGTCAAGGCTGTATTTTCAGTGTCATATAAATTGTCCAAGCCGAAGTTAGCCTCAGCTTTTTCAATCCCTGATTCTGTTAGACTGATGGTCTTTGTTGGCCAATCAATCTTATAGTCAGTTTCTTCTTTTAAAGTTTTAACAAAACGATCAGCACGGATATAAAGTGCTGTTGACTTTTCAGCTTGACCAGAAATAATCAATGGTGTCCGCGCTTCATCAATTAAAATTGAATCCACTTCATCGACAATGGCAAAGTTCAATGGTCGTTGAACCATTTCTTCTTTGTAAACCACCATGTTATCGCGCAAGTAATCAAACCCAAGTTCACTATTCGTTGAATAAGTGATATCTGAGTTGTATGCGTCGCGTTTTTCTTCTGGTGTCTTAGCATTTAAGTTTAACCCAACAGAAAGACCGAGCCAGTTATATAATTCACCCATTTCCGTTGCATCACGACTTGAAAGGTATTCGTTGACGGTAACAACGTGAACGCCTTTACCAGCCAATGCATTTAAATAAACAGGCATGGTAGCCGTTAAGGTTTTCCCTTCACCAGTTTTCATTTCAGCGATGTTACCTTCGTGTAGCGTAATCCCACCAATAATTTGTACTCGGAACGGGAATAACCCTAAAACACGTTTAGCACCTTCACGCGCAACCGCAAAAGCTTCTGGTAAAATATCGTCTAATGTTTCACCATTTGCTAATCTTGTTTTGAATTCTGGGGTCTTAGCTTGCAACGCTTCATCAGATAAATTACTATATTCATCTTCATAGCTTTGAACTTGATCGGCAATTTTGCCCATTCGCGCTACTTCACGTTTATCGCTTTCTACCCATGTTTTTAGAAAGTTTGCCATGTGCGTCAATTCTCCTCTAGAAATACGTTTGAGTTCTTAAATAGCGATTTCTTATATAGTCAATATGATTACTAACAATTCATTTTACCATTTATTACAATCAAATAAAACCCTGTCACAGTAAACAATCCAGCCAATTCAGTAAAAATTTAACCCCATTATCTATATGGCTACAAAAAAAGGGCTGAGCGCAACTCATCGTTGTCCCAGCCCTAACTTAACGTTCACTTATTCATCAGTTTCAATCAAACCGTAACGACCATCTTGACGTTTATAAACAATGCTTGTACCGTTTGTTTCTGAATCTTCGAAGATGAAGAACTCATGGCCTAGCATATTCATTTGTAAGATTGCTTCTTCACTATCCATTGGTTTCAATGAAACGCGTTTTGTTCGAACGACTTGCATTGATTCTTCTGGTAATGCTTCTGCTTCTGGCACCGTTAATTCCATACCTTTAATCCCGCGTTCACGTGATTTACGGTTAATCTTTGTTTTAAATTTACGAATTTGTCTTTCTAATTTATCAGTAACTAGGTCGACGCTACCATACATATCAGGCGATGTTTCTTCTGCTCTTAATACAAGGTATGGTAATGGAATGGTGACTTCCACCTTAGCGGTTTTATCGGAGTACACTTTTAAATTAACGTGTGCAGTTGCGGTCGCTGAATCATCGAAATATTTTTCGAGTTTGCTGATTTTCTTTTCAACATAACTCCGAATTGCGTCAGTTACCTCAATATTTTCACCACGAACATTAAAACTTAGCATATGAATTCTCCCCTTTCACAAATACCCCCTGTGGGCACTTGTCGCTCGGAACTCAATTCTTTCCCGAGGCTTTGTTACTGACTTCATTATATATAATTTGCGCGTAACACACAAATAATATGGTCCTAGTGGACTAAAGTAATTGCGTTAATTGGCAGCGTTTGGTATCGCTTGCGGAGACACTGCTGAGCATGCCATAACGTGCGCCCAGTGGTATAAATATCATCCAACAAAATTAACTGCTGCACCTTGGAACTCAACAGCACGTTCTGCGCGCATTTAAAAAATTGCGGCGTTGCTAAGCGCTCTGCACGATTTTTTTGTGCTTGTCCTTTTTCAGTTGGTAGCTTCTGCAACAATGGGGTCAGTGGAAAACAGTCCTCGTATAAGCCAACCACCGGATTGAATCCGCGGCTTTGCAAATGTGTTGGATCAGTCGGGACTGGGATATACGCCGTTTGCCGTTGCACAGGAAAATTTTCTCGAATCAGCCGTTGAAATACGTAACGTAATCGATAATCCCCCTGCCCCTTATAGCGTTGAAAATACTGTTGCATTGGTTCGTTGTATGTTAACAACGCTCGATTAGTAAATTGTTCGCCTGGATACAGTTGCTGCCATCTCTGGCAATCCGGACACACCCCCTGGGTTGTCATTTGCCGACCACATCCCGAACAACACTGCGGCCCAATCCGTTCAAACTGTGCCATGCAACGTGAACAGATCATCGCCGGATAGACTGGTCGCAATGAACAAATCAATGCAATGGAGGGTTGTTCAAGGATAACTGCCGCACACATTAAACAGTGGATTGTAATCGCCGTCCTTTTCGATTTTGTCGTTTAATTTGTTGACACGCACGCTGAATAGCGACCGTGTAATCCGCGTAGAAAAAATAAACCGGATTGGCAGCATGCTCTTGCTGTCGTCCGGCTCGGCCAGCAATCTGTACAAGCACTGATTCAGTGAAGACCACGTGTTCTGCACCAAGAACAAACACTGCAATATTTTTAAACGTTACGCCTCGTTCTAGAACTGTCGTCGTAATCAGCACGTCCCCGCATCCTGCTCTAAAGGCCGCTATCTTGTCTAATTGATTAGGATCGCCAGCATGTACCGTGTTCACTGTAATGTGTGGCAATGCCCGAACAACGCTCTGCTGAACCGCCTCTAAATCCCTTACCTGTGGCACAAATAATAATAAGCGTTGTTCTTGAAGACACTTCCTGAGTAAGTTGCGCATCACGGATGGTAACTGATGCCGTTTAACTGAACGCCGCCACGTAAACAAGGGATAGCAATGCGGTTCAGGTAATAAGTGACCATGAAAGCGAATTGGTAGCTCACTACCCGTTAAATCCCCTGTATTAATCGCATGGCGCAACTTTACAGTTGGTGTCGCCGTCAGATAGATCAATGCACAGCATGGCTTACACGCCTGTTTAACAGCCATCTCAAGCTGGGGATTATTGACAAATGGGAACGCATCAACCTCATCGACAATGACAGTGTCAAATGCCTGATAAAACTTAAATAACTGATGGGTTGTACAAACAACTAACGGCGTATACCGGTAAGGCGCAGTCTGTTCCCCATGCATCAGCATGATTGGTGTGTTAGCAAACGCTGCTTGCAAGCGCGGATAGAGTTCTAAACAAACCGCCACCCGCGGCGCAGCAACACACACACGCTGCCCATTAGCTAAAGCCGTCGCAATGCCTTGAAATAACATCTCAGTTTTACCAGCACCGGTCACTGCAGTTAAGACATGGCGTTGTTGCTTGGTAATGACCGCAACAATCTGCTTTGCGGCTTGTGCTTGAAAAGGGGTTAGTGTCCCCGACCAAGTTAGCGGTTCTACGATCGATTCAAACAGATTGCATTCAGGCACGTAAACCAACTGATCCCCTTCCACTAACCGCCCAAAGGTCAAGCAAGCAGCACAATAATACCGACCATCAGGTAAGCGAGCTTGCTCTTTCACCACTTGTCCACACCGTTGACATACCAGACGCTGATTAACTATTTGAAACGCTAGTCGCTGTTTAATCTGTGGTAAACTATAATTATTCATAACGGTACTCAATTGGGTGGCACTCCACTGACGACCATAAGCAAGTTGTTTTGCCATCATTTCACCTTCCACCCTTAGTTCCGTTAAATCCAGCTTATTTTTTCAAGGAGTCCGGTATGCAAAGTTATTTTACCGTTCAAAAAGACGGCGAATTTGAACTCGAAATCAAAAAGTCACGCTTCATCTGTCATGTTGCGCGTGTCACAGACGAAACCGCAGCACAAGCGTTCATCGCACAAGTTCGCAAAGCAAATCTGAAGGCCAATCATAATTGTTTCGCCTACCAATTAGGTTTAACGGCCAATATTCAAAAACAAAGTGACGATGGCGAGCCAAGTGGCACAGCCGGCGTGCCAATGTTAGAAGTACTGCGCCAGATGCAGCTCACTAATCTGTGTGTCGTTGTCACCCGCTATTTTGGTGGCATCAAACTTGGTACTGGTGGTCTTATTCGAGCATACAGTCACGCCACTTCGGCCGGACTTGAACACCTCGGTATTGTCCAAGGTATCGAACAAACCGCTTGTCAGATTACAATTGACTACGCTCAATTTGACACTGTGCAAAATTTACTTAGCCAATTAAACCTCACTGCCGAAGACATCCAATATACGACTAACATTCAAATGACCGTCTGGTTAGCGACTACAGCAGTTAGTGATTTACAACAACAATTAACCGAACGCCTCAACGGCCAATTACAATTCGACCTTGGCCCTCAACAATTCAACGAAGTCCCCATTAGCGCACAGGATTTACACCAGATTCGCTACCAATAACGCAAGAAAAGGATTAGCCAATGGCTAATCCTTTTCTTCATTCTTCGGTTTTAATAATCGTTTTAAAAGCATCAATAATGGGCGGCGATTGTCACCAAGTAACCCAATTGATTCAACAAATAATTCTAAGCCAATTAAGACGGCTACCGTCAATGCCAAGCTTCCCCAGAGTGTCGATAGTGGGTAGAGCAATGAAATCAACGAGAAGACCAATGCCAGTCCATAAATCACGAGAACCGTTTGGCGATGTGATAAACCAAGTTGCATCAAACGATGGTGTAAATGATGTTTATCTGCTTGTGAAATGGGCTTTTTATTCAAAATTCGGCGCAACATTGCGTAAATTGTATCCGTAATTGGTACACCGAGAATAATAACTGGAATCAATAACGTAATGAACGTCACGTTTTTTAAACCTTTGAGCGATAAGACCGCAATCATAAAACCAATGAATAAGGCCCCGGTATCCCCCAAGAAAATCTTCGCTGGATGGAAGTTATGTGGTAAGAAACCGATTAATGCAGCGACCAAACAAAAAATCATGATTGAGACGCTGACATTGGTGATTGATAAGAAGAAATAGGCGATGACGCCCATTGTGAAGAGTGCGATAATCGAAACGCCAGTTGCTAAGCCATCCAACCCATCAATCAGATTAACGGCGTTGGTAATTGCCAGAATCCAAAAAATAGTGATTGGGAAGCTTAACCATCCTAGTTCAAAGGTGCCTAAAAATGGAATTGTCAAAATATTCATGCGGACGCCCGCTAAGAAATAAATGACCAATGCTGCTAATAAAATACCGAGCATCTTTTCCTTTGGATTCAATTCCTTAATATCATCGATCATCCCAGTGATGATGATGATACATTCTGCTAAGAAGATACTGAAAAGTTCGTGTGTTTGGAATTGCCCGCGTAATAATACGAAGGTCCCAAACGTAAACGCGATAAAAATGGCCAGACCACCCATTGCCGGCATCGCCTTTTTATTCACTCGGCGGGCATTTGGTTTATCAACTGCGCCTAAAACAAACGCGAGGCGGCGCACTAATGGGGTAATTGCGGCCGATACGAGCATCGTCGCAAATAGACCAACTATAATTTTAAACATGGGTTGCATTCAACTTGCCTACTTTCTCTTGCATTCTCTTTATTATACAAATCAAACCCGTTAAACACAACAATGACTTGATTTCTTAAGCAAAAGCCAAGCACCCTGATTATCTGTCCCGCACAATCTGGGCTAATAAGGCCGTAAATCGTGGATCAGCATTAAAGGGATGAATGTAATCAAATTGTTCGCCTTGATTATCCATAAAATAGTCCCGATTTTCAACATCAATCTCTTCGATAGTTTCCAAACAATCCGCAACAAAGCCCGGGGTTAGGACCAAAATTTTTCTAACGCCTTCTTGGGCTAATGACTGCATCGTAGTGCTAGTGGCCGGTGTTAGCCATTCATTCGGTCCAAACTTAGATTGGTATGTGGTCCGAAAAGTTTGTTTAGGCAAGCGCGCCTGCAATAGCGCAGTAGTTGCTTCACACTGTGCTTGGTACGGATCCCCTTTTGTTACGTACGACTTTGGAATCCCATGGTATGACAAAATAATTTCGTCATAGGTTTGCGTCTGTAGCTTCTGTTCAATCGCCGTTGCCATCAAGTCGATATAGCCTGAGCGTTGATAAAAGTCCTTCACAAAATGCAAAGTTGGCATGTTTGATTGTTTTAAATAAAACTGCGCAACTACATCATAAACCGACATCGTCGTAGTCGTTGAATATTGCGGATACATTGGCACGACCGTCAAATCATCGATTCCCGCCGTTTGAATCTCACTAAGCACATCGGTTAAGAATGGTTGACTATATGACATCGCCTCAAAAACTTGATAATCGGGTAATTCAGCTTGTAATTGAGCAACTTGCTGTTGCATGTACACTTTTAATGGGGAGCCAAACCGCTTTGGGCATCGCAACGACCCGCTGATCAGCTAAGAAATGTTTTAAAAAATGGCGAATTTCTTTGACTTCTGGTTTATCTGGGGTCCCCAAATTAACTAATAACACACCTTCTTTCATGATAATGTCCTCCACAATTTTAATTAAAACCAAAAAAAGAGCGGGGAACAAAGTTGGTTTTGTCCCCCGCTTCAACGTTAGGCCAATTCGCATTACTTCGCGTATTCGACCGTTCTTGTTTCGCGAATCACAGTCACCTTAATGTGGCCAGGATACTCGAGTTGGTTCTCAATTTGATTCTTCACATCACGTGCTAAGACGGTTGCTTGGTCATCTGTGACTTGTTCTGGTTTAACAATCACCCGAACTTCACGACCCGCTTGAATCGCAAAACTATGATCAACACCTTTAAAACTATTCGTAATACTTTCAAGTTTTTCAAGACGGTGAATGTAGTTTTCAAGTGATTCAGAACGTGCACCCGGCCGAGCCGCTGAAATCGCGTCAGCAGCTGCGACTAAGACTGAGACAATCGATGTTGCTTCAGTATCACCATGGTGTGAACCAATTGCGTTAATCACCGTTGCCGGTTCCTTATAACGCGTTGCTAGTTCAACCCCAATTTCAACGTGGGAGCCATCGACTTCATGGTCGAGGGCCTTACCGATATCGTGTAACAAGCCAGCTCGTTTAGCGAGTGTCACATCTTCACCCAATTCAGCGGCTAAAATCCCCGTTAACTTGGCCACTTCAATTGAATGATTCAAGACGTTTTGCCCGTAACTTGTTCTGAAATGTAATCGACCAAGAATCTTGATTAAATCAGGATGCATTGTGTGCACACCAACATCAAAGATTGCTTGTTCACCGATTTGTCTGATTTGTTCGTCCATTTCCTTGCGTGACTTATCAACCATTTCTTCAATCCGAGCTGGATGAATCCGACCATCTTGAATTAACTTCTCTAATGTCATGCGCGCAATTTCGCGACGAATCGGATCAAACCCACTAAGCACAACTGCTTCTGGCGTATCATCGATAATCAGGTCAATCCCAGTCAGTGTTTCCAATGTCCGGATATTCCGACCTTCACGACCAATAATCCGGCCCTTCATATCATCATTTGGTAACGTCACAACAGTTACTGTTGTTTCAGCAACCATATCCGCTGCACTGCGTTGAATAGCTTCAGCGACTAATGTGCGCGCAGTCCGATCAGCTTGTTCTTTAGCTGTTTCTTCACTTTCTTTGATTAAAACAGCCCGTTCATGTTCAAGGTCTTGTTTCGTTTCATCCAAAATGATTTTTTGCGCTTCATCATGCGATAATTCGGCAATTTCTTGCAACTTCGCTTTTTGTTGCTCAACTAAAGTGGCAGCTTCTGCCTGCTTTTCAGTTAGCTCTTGTGCTTGATTCGTTAAACGATTTTCACGTTGCTCCAATGAACGTTCTTTTTTATCCAACGTTGCATCTTTGCGATCCATTGTTTCTTCCCGTTGAATCAAACGGTTTTCTTGCTTTTGTACCTCACTGCGTCGATCTTTCAATTCATTTTCAATCTCAGAACGATAGCGGTGATTTTCATCCCTTGCTTCCAAAAGAATTTCTTTCTTCCGCGTTGCGGCTTCTTTTTCAGCTGCTGCGATTATTCCTGTGGCAGTCTTATTTGCACCATCAATTTCACGTTCGTGCGCCTTCTTTTGTAGAACGGAACCAACTAGTAAACCAACGATTAACATGATGACTGCGAGGATTAATGGAAAAGCTAAGTTCATTGTTTCACCTCCGCATCATCAAAAATTTTGAATTGCAACTTTCACTGCAAATTTTTAAAGATGTTATTATGTTTAGTTTTTCAACACATAGTTATTTTATAGTTTCATAAACCGCCTGTCAACTTAAACTATCGGCATTGCAACCGTTTTCGAGTTCAGTCAATCAAATCGACCATCAGAATAATTCGGTTAAGCAATCAAAAAAGCTGAAGCAAAATAACTTTTGCCTCAGCTTAATGATTCTTATTCGTTTGAATCGTCATCCGTAAAGACGTCGAGTTGTGTTTCATCGCTTTCATCTACTGGGACATCCGAAATACCATATGCTTCCCGAACTTTAAGCCGGACTTCATCTTGAACTTCTGGATGATCAGCCAAGTAATTCTTCGCGTTCTCACGTCCTTGACCAATGCGTTCATCCCCATAGGAATACCATGACCCACTCTTATTAATAATGTCCTTTTCGACCGCCATGTCGACCAGTTCACCCGTTTGTGAGATCCCTTGACCATACATAATGTCGACTTCAGCCACTTTAAATGGTGGTGCCACCTTATTCTTAACCACTTTAATCCGCGCACGGTTCCCGATCATATCGGTCCCATTCTTGATGGTTTCAGCACGCCGGACTTCAAGCCGAACGGTTGAATAGAATTTCAATGCGCGACCACCAGGTGTGACTTCGGGGTTCCCGAACATCACGCCGACTTTTTCACGGATTTGGTTAATGAATAACGCAATCGTCTTTGTTTTATTGATTGTTCCTGATAATTTCCGTAAGGCTTGTGACATCAAGCGGGCTTGTAACCCAACATGCGCGTCACCCATTTCGCCTTCGATTTCAGCACGAGGCACTAAGGCTGCGACTGAATCGACAACTAAAATATCAACAGCCCCACTTGAAACTAAGGCATCGGCGATTTCTAAGCCTTGTTCCCCAGTATCTGGTTGTGACAAGAGTAAATCGTCAATATTAACCCCGAGGGCAGTTGCATACTTAGGATCCATTGCATTTTCAGCATCGATATAAGCAGCAGTCCCACCTTGCTTTTGCACTTCGGCAACAGCATGTAAGGCAACGGTTGTTTTACCTGAACTTTCAGGACCATAAATTTCAACAATTCGGCCACGTGGATACCCACCTACACCGAGCGCTTCATCCAATGCAAGGGAACCAGATGAAACAGTTGAGACTTGTGTATCAACCTTTTCACCCATTCGCATGATTGAGCCCTTACCAAAATTCTTTTCAATTTTCTTTAATGCAGCATCTAAGGCTGCTTGTCTTTCATCTTTAGCCAATTAAGTGCCCTCCTCAAAAGAGTCCTTTTCAGTACTCTCTTAGTTTACCGATTTCACGAAATAAAAGCAAGTAAAAATCGAACAAACGTTCTATATATTTTTTAAGCTACTCTACTATACCCGAATCACCGCGTTTTTTTCGTGCTTTTTGGGTTAAAAAAACTGGCGTGGGATTCCCCGCCAGTTTAAGTTTATTTAGAAAATGAGTCTTTAAAGACGCCTCTGTTCTTGATGAAATAATCGGTACCCGAATAAACCGTAAAGAACAAGCAAACGTATAACATGATCTGTGCCATTGGAATGCCGATGTTGTTAAAGAAGACGTTGTTGAGTAGCAATAGAATAATCGCTAACATCTGCGTCGTCGTCTTAATCTTACCTGGCATAGCTGCGGCCATCACTTCGCCACCTTCGCTTAATAATAAACGTAGGCCAGTAACGGCTAATTCACGCCAAATAATAATCGCAACCACCCATGCTGGCGCTTGATCTAGCGCCACTAAGAAGATAAATGCTGTCATCACTAATAATTTATCAGCCAATGGATCAGCAAACTTACCGAAGTTGGTCACCAAATGTTGTGATCGGGCAATCTTGCCGTCTAGTAAGTCCGTCAAAGAGGCTACAATGAAAATCACTGTTGCAATAATCGCACTGACTGGAATACTTGTCCCAGCGACCATAATGGCTGTCGCAGGCACATCCAATACTAAAATAAAAGTAAAAATCGGAATCAAAATAATCCGAAACATCGTTAATTTATTTGGTAAATTCATGTTGAAGACTCCTTAATATCCTTTATTTAGCCAATGTTGCTGTGAAATTAATCGTCCGCACAAACGTTGCTTCGTTATTTGGACTAAGGTTAATATCGGTGCCATTAATCTTCATCTTCGTTGCAGGTGCATTCCCAGTTTGAATACTAAATTGCGTAACGCCTTCAGGTAATTCAGCAGTTTGTTCGGCACCAACTGCGACAGAACCTTGCCAAATTTGTTGTCCGTTGGCCGTTAAGCTGACCCAAGCAGCTGATTTATCAGCTGAGAACGTAATTTGGTTGGCTTTAGCTGGCAAGTTCTTAATTTCAAAAGCTTGTTGTGACCCATTAATGCTGGTCATCTTCGCCGTTAATTCTTGTTTCTTAGCCTTATCTTCAGCAGCTTTCTTGCTAGCTTCTTGTGCCTTACTTTCAGAAGCGGCTTTCTTACTGCTTTCAGCAGACTTGTCTTCACTACTGCTATCCTTCTTAGGATCTGGTTTATCCTCAGAAACCGTAACCGATGAGCTTGTTTCGTTTAACGTTTCGCGGTCTTTACCACGGTTGCTGAGCGCAATCCCGTAGACCACCCCAATAATGATGACCACAATTGCCACAATCGTAATTTGTGGGACGAGATTGCGCCATTTCGACCATTTAGAATCTGTTGTTTCGCGCGTCAATCGGGTTTGATTTTCAACGGATTTTTCAACATATTCTTCTGGTTTCGTATCTGGTACAGCATCTTGGTATTCTGCCAACAATGCATCATTATCTAAGCCCACTGTTTGGGCGTATTGCTTGATAAATGCCCGCACGTAAAAACTGCCAGGCAAGGCATCAAAATTGCCCTCTTCAATGGCGATTAAATATCGTTTTTGGATTTTTGTGATTTGTTGTAAATCATCGAGTGTGTAGCCCTTTTCAATTCGTGCTTCACGTAATTTTTGACCAATTTCATTCATAATCAATTCCACCCACTATTATCCCAGTATCATTATCCATAATTATAGCATATTGGTACGTATGTGCATTATTAAGATTTCTTTATTTTAACCAACCACCATTAACGTACAATGTCTGTCCCGTCATATAATCGGCTGCAGGTGCCATTAAACTCAATACCCAATAGGCAATCTGTGCTGGGGTTGCAAAAGCACCGGCCGGGATCTCCGCTGCAACAGCAGCCCGTTCTGCTGTTGTGAACTGATTGTTCATTTTCGTATCCACTGCGCCTGGTGCAACCACATTAATTGTGATTCCAAGCGATGCCACTTCCTGTGCATAGGCGTTCACAAAGGCGGATTGTGCGCCTTTAACTGTACTATATGGCACTTCCATTGCACTGCCCCGGCCACCATAGATTGAACCAATTAAAACGACGCGTCCTAATGGACTCTGCGCTAGTTTCGCTTGCAGCTGCTGCATCAATAGTATTGGTGCTTTAACGTGCACCTGCCATAAGTGATCGAGTGCCGTTGCACTGACTTCTGGCAATAAGCCATACGTCGTCGCACCTGCTGTATAAATGACCGCATCGACTTGAAAAAGCTGGCCTGTCAATTTTGCAACAGCGTCCTCTTGGGTTAAATCAGCTTGAAGCGCAAAAAAATCCTGTTTTGGGTAGTCTTGCAACAATTGCTTTTGCAGCGTCGTAACCCGCGTCTGGTTTTGATGATAGTGTAAATAAAGTGACCAACCGTCCGCCGCCATTTCAGTCGCGACCGTCATCCCAATATCACCGGATGCACCGATAATTAAGGCTGATTTAGGCATGGTTTGCTTCCTCCGGTAGGATGTGGCAGACTGTCATCGTTTCAATTTTGAAATAATCGGTTGCCATCTGTTGCAAGTCCGCTAAAGTCACTTGTTCGATCAAACCTAAGACATCAAATGGACTGATTTCGGTAAAGAATTCATCACTATATTGGTTCGCAATGGCTTCTAGCAAATTGAACGCTTGCAAGTATTCACCAATTGCGGCTCTTTTAACCAACGCCAAGTTATCCTCTGAAAAGTCAGGACTTTCCGTGGCATGTTCTAAGATATTAATAATCGCATCCGATAATTCTTGGGCATTGTCCGCATCGCCACCAAGGGTCACGAAATTAAATGACCGTTGAATGGCAAATTCGTAACCAAAACTATCATCAAGTGTGCCATCATCGTACAACTTTTGCACTTGCGTTGATGAATCACCAAATAGCAATTCAAGTAACAAGTTCATCTTCAACTTTGTTTCAAGTGCTAACTCACCTGTTCCGTAATCCGTTAAACCTTTAATCCCGACCATGCTCTTGCTACGCGTAATTGGCATTTCAAGTGACCGATACGGAATGATATCATGACCATCTTCAGCTTCTTCAGGCAATGAACGTACAATTTCTGTTGGTTGGGCAAATGTTTTTGCCGCTTGATTGGCGTTCAACCAATCAACCACTTCATCCGGATCATCAATTTGCCCAACGATAAAGAGGTTCATATTACTAGGCTGATAGAACGTTGCATGTGCTTGATAGAGCGCTTCTGGTGTAATTTGCGCAATACTATCCACCGTCCCAGCAATGTCCGTCCGCACTGGATGACTCGGATAGAGATTGCCAATCACTGTATAGAATAAGCGCCAATCCGGTTCATCATTATACATCTGGATTTCTTGGCCAATGATGCCCTTTTCTTTTTCGACCGTCTCAGTTGAAAAATAAGGTTCCTGCACAAAATCAAGTAGAATATCCAAATTTTCTCGCAAGTGACTGGTTGTTGAAAATAAATAACTCGTTCGCGTAAAACTCGTAAACGCATTTGAGCTTGCCCCGTAGCGACCAAACTTTTCAAACGCATCATAATCTTTTTTCTCAAATAATTTATGTTCCAGAAAATGCGCAATCCCATCTGGCACTGTCACATAATCCGTTTCCCCAGCTGGGATAAACGTCTTATCGATTGAACCATAGTTCGTCGTTAAAATTGCATATATCTTATGATAACCGCTCTTAGGGTATATTTTAACGGTCAAGCCATTCTCTAATTCAGTTTCATAGAGGGTTTCACCTAAGCGGGGATTTTGTCTAAGCTTCATCTGTATCGACCCCTTTCAGGAAGTAAATGGCTTGCAATTGCATCTTTGCGGCTTGTTCTTGAACCGCTTGTTTAGAAACCGCCAAGATGGCTTGTGTAAATCGTTCTGCATCAATTTCAGTTTCAGGCACAAACAAACGATTAAATTGTTGTTGCCCCAAATAGGCCGCACTATCGAGACTCGATTTAAATTGATTAATCAAGGCCAACTTCGTTTGTTCAAAGACCGCCTGTTCAAAGTCACCCGCGATAATCCGTTGACGTTGGGCTTCGATAATCTCTAAGACACGATCTTTTTGGCGACTTTCAATCCCCGTCTGTACCGTAATGACACCCCGAAAAGCATCGATTGCACTTGAGGCATAGTAGGCTAGACTCGCTTTTTCACGCACATTGGTAAAAAGTAACGACAGCGGTGTGCCACCGAATAAGGCGTTCGTCACCATTGTGGCATAATAATCAGCTTGATAGAAGTAAGCTGGCATTTGATAGGCCATGTTTAACTTGCCTTGTTGCACCGTTTGTACTTCTGTTTTAGTTTGCACTTGTGGATATAACGATTGTTGATAAAAAATCGTTGGCAGTTCAACATTACGCGGTGCAAATGGCAATTGTACCAAATCCGCGACCGTTTTGGCTTCGTCGATATTACCGACAAACGTCATTTGGACGCGATCGTTTGCAATCATCGATTGATAATACGCATATAGTTCATCCGGTGTGATGGTTGCTAAATCAGCTGCATCCCCATAATTGGGAATTTGTTGCGTCGCATCTTTAAAATAGAGTTTGCGTAATTCAACCGCCGCGTATGATTGCTTATCATCGGCAACACTTTCGATGTAACGCACTAAGTTCTCTTTTTCACGGTTAAAAATGCCCGGATTGAACTGGCCCTCAACCACATCTGGATGCAATAATAATTGCCCGATAAACGCAATCGCTTGTTCTTGCAAGTCGATTGTATCCCGTAGATATTGGGGGCTCACAATTCGCATTGAGATGCTAAAAATCGCCAAGTTTCCTTGTCGATAGGCATTCATATTAAAGCCGGCACCATACATGGCTTGTAATTCATTCGCAATTGCGACTTGGTCACGATAGGCTTGGCTACTAGCACCTAGAACGCTCGCTAATAATGAGCGTCGGGTCATCCCATCAGCTGTGACGGGCGCAATTAATTGAACGGTTAATCTAATTGTTTTAAATTGGTTAGTTTGTAAAATATTCAGGTAGACGCCATCCGTTATTTTCTGATTCACGTTATATTACTCCTCACTGTTTCAACAGTTAAAATGGCTCTTTTCAACTTATCCTTTTTCATAGCACGGATTCTATCATACCAAAAAAAGAAGGTGAACTCAAAAAAGGCCGCGACATGCACTAGGCCCTGTCAAGTTGACAAATGAAATAATATAAAGTTGAATCTGTCT
>ENA-UOZA01000119-UOZA01000119.1-food-metagenome-genome-assembly--contig:-NODE-119-length-28087-cov-154.672089_pt1 | contig 28087 bp, 24 predicted proteins | sample MGYA00249867_ERZ772721 | MGnify/ENA primary metagenome ERZ772721 (study PRJEB29005, sample SAMN08379453) | food metagenome | isolation source: cheese spiked with Escherichia coli O103 | study: EMG...
CAAACGGCAACTTTTATAACCAGTGTAAAAATAACGTGCCGCAATAGTCATACCTATTAATGGTAAAAAGCTGTCACAATTCATAAAAAACCTTAATATACGCCACCCTAAACATAACCAGCGTTAATGTAAGGTTTTTGTGTGGACTGGCTTCTTGATGTTTTTGCAACCTGGCTCTACGGCTTAAAAGTAATCGCGATAACGTTAGCGGTCATCATGTTCATCAGCGGGCTGGACGATTTTTTTATTGATGTCGTCTACTGGGTACGCCGCATTAAACGCAAGTTGAGTGTTTATCGCCGCTACCCGCGAATGAGTTACCGCGAACTGTATAAACCAGATGAAAAACCGTTAGCGATTATGGTTCCGGCGTGGAATGAAACGGGCGTCATCGGCAATATGGCCGAGCTGGCGGCGACCACGCTCGACTACGAAAACTATCATATCTTTGTTGGCACCTACCCCAACGACCCCGATACTCAACGTGATGTTGACGAAGTGTGCGCTCGCTTTCCGAACGTGCATAAGGTAGTCTGCGCGCGTCCTGGTCCCACCAGCAAAGCCGACTGTCTGAACAACGTGCTGGACGCCATCACCCAGTTTGAACGTAGCGCCAATTTCGCTTTTGCTGGTTTTATTCTGCATGACGCCGAAGATGTGATTTCACCGATGGAATTGCGTCTGTTCAACTATCTGGTCGAGCGTAAAGATCTGATTCAGATCCCGGTGTATCCGTTCGAACGCGAATGGACGCACTTCACCAGCATGACTTACATTGATGAGTTTTCAGAGCTGCATGGCAAAGATGTTCCGGTGCGTGAAGCCCTCGCCGGACAAGTGCCCAGCGCAGGCGTCGGCACCTGTTTCAGCCGCCGCGCCGTGACCGCTCTGTTAGCTGACGGTGACGGTATTGCTTTCGACGTGCAGAGTCTGACTGAAGATTACGACATTGGTTTCCGCCTGAAAGAGAAAGGTATGACGGAAATTTTTGTCCGTTTTCCGGTGGTGGACGAAGCCAAAGAACGCGAGCAGCGCAAATTTTTACAGCACGCACGGACGTCAAACATGATCTGCGTGCGCGAATATTTCCCCGATACCTTTTCGACTGCAGTTCGACAAAAATCTCGCTGGATCATCGGCATTGTTTTCCAGGGCTTTAAAACCCACAAATGGACCTCCAGCCTGACGCTGAACTACTTTCTCTGGCGCGACCGCAAAGGGGCAATCAGTAACTTTGTCAGCTTCCTCGCGATGCTGGTGATGCTCCAGCTTTTGCTGTTGCTGGCGTATGAAAGTTTGTGGCCCAATGCCTGGCATTTCCTTTCTATTTTTAGCGGCAGCGCATGGTTAATGACCCTGCTGTGGCTAAACTTTGGCTTGATGGTTAACCGCATCGTGCAGCGGGTGATTTTCGTCACTGGCTACTACGGTCTGACGCAGGGGCTGCTATCTGTCCTGCGTCTTTTCTGGGGCAACCTGATTAACTTCATGGCCAACTGGCGCGCGCTAAAACAGGTACTTCAACACGGCGATCCACGTCGCGTCGCGTGGGATAAAACAACGCATGACTTCCCCAGCGTGACTGGCGATACCCGCTCGTTGCGCCCGTTAGGCCAAATTCTGCTGGAAAATCAGGTCATCACTGAAGAACAACTCGATACAGCACTGCGTAATCGCGTCGAAGGTCTACGCCTGGGCGGTTCAATGCTGATGCAGGGGCTGATTAGCGCCGAGCAGCTGGCACAGGCGCTGGCAGAGCAAAACGGCGTGGCGTGGGAATCCATCGATGCCTGGCAGATCCCGTCCTCGCTGATTGCCGAAATGCCAGCCTCCGTAGCGCTGCATTATGCAGTACTGCCGCTGCGTCTGGAAAATGATGAGTTAATTGTCGGCAGTGAAGATGGTATTGACCCGGTTTCGCTGGCGGCCCTGACGCGTAAAGTCGGACGCAAAGTGCGTTACGTCATTGTTCTGCGGGGACAAATTGTCACGGGGTTACGTCACTGGTATGCACGCCGACGCGGTCACGATCCGCGGGCAATGTTGTACAATGCGGTTCAGCATCAGTGGCTCACGGAACAGCAGACCGGTGAAATCTGGCGGCAATATGTGCCGCATCAGTTCCTGTTCGCCGAAATACTGACCACGCTCGGTCATATTAATCGTTCAGCAATTAACGTGTTGTTATTGCGCCATGAACGCAGTTCTCTGCCGCTCGGCAAGTTTTTGGTCACCGAAGGCGTTATCAGCCAGGAAACGTTGGATCGCGTCCTGACAATTCAACGCGAATTACAAGTTTCGATGCAATCACTATTACTCAAAGCAGGTTTAAACACAGAACAGGTTGCGCAACTGGAGTCCGAAAATGAAGGAGAATAACCTTAATCGCGTCATCGGATGGTCTGGTTTACTGCTGACGTCTTTATTGAGTACCAGCGCACTCGCAGACAATATCGGCACCAGCGCAGAAGAGCTGGGGCTGAGCGATTATCGCCATTTTGTTATTTATCCCCGTCTCGATAAGGCGCTGAAGGCACAGAAAAATAACGACGAAGCAACCGCCATCCGCGAATTTGAATATATACACCAGCAGGTGCCGGATAATATTCCGCTGACTTTATACCTTGCGGAAGCCTATCGCCATTTTGGTCATGATGACCGGGCGCGGCTGTTGCTTGAGGATCAACTGAAACGTCACCCAGGAGATGCCCGACTTGAGCGCAGTCTGGCGGCTATTCCGGTTGAAGTGAAAAGCGTTACGACTGTTGAAGAACTGCTTGCCCAGCAAAAAGCGTGCGACGCTGCGCCGACCCTGCGTTGTCGCAGTGAAGTCGGGCAGAATGCCCTGCGGCTGGCACAATTACCTGTCGCCAGAGCGCAACTGAACGATGCGACGTTTGCTGCATCGCCAGAAGGAAAAACGCTGCGAACCGATCTGCTGCAACGCGCAATCTACCTGAAACAATGGTCCCAGGCAGATACGCTATACAATGAAGCACGCCAGCAGAACACATTAAGCGCGGCAGAACGCCGTCAGTGGTTTGACGTGCTTCTTGCCGGGCAGCTGGACGATCGGATCCTGGCACTGCAATCACAGGGGATCTTCACCGATCCTCAGTCATATATTACTTACGCGACCGCGCTGGCTTATCGTGGCGAAAAAGCACGCCTCCAGCATTATCTCAATGAAAATAAGCCGCTGTTTACCACGGACGCACAAGAGAAAAGTTGGCTCTATCTGTTATCTAAATACAGCGCCAACCCCGTTCAGGCATTGGCGAATTATACGGTGCAGTTTGCCGATAACCGCCAGTATGTTGTTGGCGCGACGCTACCGGTGCTGTTAAAAGAAGGTCAGTACGACGCAGCGCAAAAACTGCTCGCCACCCTCCCCGCCAATGAAATGCTTGAGGAGCGTTATGCTGTCAGCGTGGCGACCCGTAACAAGGCTGAATCTCTGCGTCTGGCACGATTGCTGTATCAGCAAGAACCGGCAAATCTTACCCGCCTGGATCAACTGACCTGGCAACTGATGCAGAACGAGCAGTCACGCGAAGCTGCCGATTTATTGCTGCAACGCTATCCTTTCCAGGGCGATGCGCGTGTCAGCCAGACTTTAATGGCGCGACTGGCGTCTCTGCTGGAAAGTCATCCTTACCTGGCAACGCCGGCAAAGGTGGCGATTTTATCGAAACCCTTACCGCTGGCGGAGCAACGTCAGTGGCAAAGTCAGTTGCCGGGTATTGCAGATAATTGCCCGGCAATAGTTCGCTTGCTGGGCGATATGTCGCCTTCCTACGATGCTGCCGCCTGGAACCGTCTGGCAAAGTGTTATCGGGACACGCTACCCGGTGTGGCGCTGTATGCATGGCTTCAGGCCGAACAACGACAACCGAACGCCTGGCAACATCGTGCGGTAGCCTATCAGGCGTATCAGGTTGAGGACTACGCCACCGCACTGGCGGCCTGGCAGAAAATCAGTCTTCACGACATGAGCAATGAGGATCTGCTTGCTGCTGCCAATACCGCCCAGGCGGCAGGAAATGGTGCAGCTCGCGATCGCTGGCTACAACAGGCAGAACAACGTGGACTGGGAAACAATGCCCTCTACTGGTGGCTGCATGCGCAACGTTACATTCCTGGTCAGCCGGAACTCGCACTGAGCGATCTCACGCGCTCAATCAATATTGCGCCTTCTGCCAACGCTTACGTTGCGCGGGCGACAATTTATCGCCAACGTCATAATGTCCCGGCGGCGGTGAGTGATTTGCGCGCCGCGCTGGAACTGGAACCGAATAATAGCAACATCCAGGCAGCGCTTGGTTACGCCTTGTGGGATAGCGGTGATATCGCACAGTCGCGGGAAATGCTCGAACAGGCGCATAAAGGGCTTCCGGACGATCCGGCACTGATCCGACAACTGGCCTACGTGAACCAGCGTCTGGATGACATGCCTGCGACGCAGCACTACGCCCGGCTGGTGATTGATGACATTGATAATCAGGCGCTGATAACCCCACTGACCCCAGAGCAAAATCAGCAACGCTTCAATTTCCGCCGTTTGCATGAGGAGGTCGGTCGCCGCTGGACGTTCAGTTTCGATTCTTCTATCGGCTTGCGTTCCGGGGCAATGAGCACCGCTAACAATAATGTCGGCGGCGCAGCGCCAGGGAAAAGCTATCGTAGCTACGGGCAACTGGAAGCCGAGTACCGCATCGGACGCAATATGCTGCTGGAAGGCGACCTGCTCTCAGTTTATAGCCGCGTCTTTGCCGATACCGGAGAAAACGGGGTGATGATGCCGGTGAAAAATCCGATGTCCGGCACCGGTCTGCGCTGGAAGCCGCTGCGCGATCAGATCTTTTTCCTCGCCGTCGAACAGCAGTTGCCGCTGAACGGCCAAAATGGCGCATCCGATACCATGCTGCGCGCCAGCGCCTCATTCTTTAATGGCGGCAAATACAGCGACGAATGGCACCCGAACGGTTCAGGCTGGTTTGCCCAAAACCTGTACCTCGATGCGGCGCAATATATCCGCCAGGATATTCAGGCGTGGACGGCAGATTATCGCGTCAGCTGGCATCAGAAGGTAGCTAACGGACAGACTATTGAGCCTTACGCTCACGTTCAGGACAACGGCTATCGTGATAAAGGCACTCAGGGCGCGCAGCTTGGCGGAGTCGGGGTCCGCTGGAATATCTGGACCGGCGAGACGCACTACGACGCCTGGCCGCACAAAGTCAGTCTCGGCGTCGAGTATCAACATACCTTTAAGGCGATTAATCAACGTAACGGAGAGCGCAACAACGCGTTTCTCACCATTGGAGTGCACTGGTAAATGCGTAAGTTCATTTTCGTATTGCTGACACTGCTTTTGGTCAGCCCTTTTTCCTTTGCGATGAAAGGTATTATCTGGCAACCACAAAACCGAGATAGTCAGGTTACCGATACCCAGTGGCAGGGGCTGATGAGTCAGTTACGTTTGCAAGGCTTCGATACCCTGGTTTTGCAATGGACCCGTTACGGCGATGCATTCACCCAGCCAGAACAGCGCGCGTTATTGTTTAAGCGTGCCGCAGCTGCGCAACAGGCTGGCCTGAAGCTGATTGTCGGGCTGAACGCCGATCCGGAATTTTTTATGCACCAGAAACAGTCGTCCGCAGCGCTGGAAAGCTATCTTAATCGCCTGCTGGCTGCCGATCTCCAGCAAGCCAGATTATGGAGCGCCGCGCCTGGCGTAACGCCGGATGGCTGGTACATCAGCGCGGAAATTGACGACCTGAACTGGCGCAGCGAAGCTGCCCGTCAGCCTTTGCTAACATGGTTAAACAACGCGCAGCGGCTGATTAGCGATGTTTCAGCAAAACCGGTTTATATCAGTAGTTTTTTCGCCGGAAACATGTCGCCCGATGGCTATCGCCAACTGCTGGAACAAGTTAAAGCAACTGGCGTTAATGTCTGGGTACAGGATGGCAGCGGCGTGGATAAACTTACCGCTGAACAGCGTGAACGTTATCTACAGGCCAGCGCCGATTGCCAAAGTCCCGCCCCTGCCAGCGGCATTGTTTATGAACTGTTTGTCGCCGGCAAAGGCAAAACCTTTACAGCGAAACCGAAACCGGATGCAGAGATCGCCTCGCTGTTAGCGAAACGTTCCTCTTGCGGTAAAGACACTCTCTATTTCTCTCTGCGCTATTTGCCCGTCGCGCACGGCATTCTCGAGTATTAAATCTCCTCCAGGTAAGTCGGGTACGACCTGGCTTACCTCTTTCGCTCTCGTCAGAATTCCATCAAGATTAATTGCTAAAAAGCGTGCTAAAGAAAGAAGATCGTTATCGGCGAACGGGCCGATCACTCATGCAGGAAGCATAGATCCTTTGAGCGGAGTTTCTGATATCTGAGGAGTGCGAAATGCAATTGAGCAGCAGTGAACCTTGCGTGGTGATCCTGACCGAAAAAGAGGTAGAGGTAAGCGTCAATAACCATGCTACGTTTACCCTTCCGAAAAACTACCTGGCCGCCTTCGCGTGCAACAATAACGTCATTGAACTCTCAACGTTAAATCACGTATTAATCCCCCACATCAACCGTAACATCATCAACGATTATCTGTTGTTTTTAAATAAGAACTTAACCTGTGTAAAGCCCTGGTCGCGGCTGGCAACCCCGGTTATCGCTTGTCATAGCCGTACACCGGAAGTGTTCCGGCTAGCCGCCAACCACAGCAAGCAGCAACCCAGCAAACCCTGCGAAGCGGAGTTGACGCGCGCATTACTTTTTACCGTATTGTCTAACTTTCTTGAGCAATCGCGGTTTATAGCCCTACTGATGTATATCTTACGCAGCAGCGTCCGCGACAGCATCTGCCGCATTATTCAAAGCGATATTCAGCATTACTGGAATCTGCGAATTGTCGCCAGTTCGCTATGTTTAAGCCCCAGCCTACTCAAAAAGAAATTAAAAAACGAAAATACCAGCTATAGCCAGATTGTCACAGAGTGTCGTATGCGTTACGCCGTACAGATGTTATTGATGGATAACAAAAATATCACTCAGGTGGCGCAATTATGTGGCTATAGCAGCACGTCGTACTTTATCTCTGTTTTTAAGGCGTTTTACGGCCTGACACCGTTGAATTATCTCGCCAAACAGCGACAAAAAGTGATGTGGTGAAGGGCAAAGCGGAAACGGATAAGACGGGCATAAATGAAGAAGAAATGGCGCGCCCTGCAGGATTCGAACCTGCGGCCCACGACTTAGAAGTTCCTAGAACGACATTTTAAGTCAACAACTTACCGCGCCATCTCTGCGCTCACACGTCCCACTACCTCAAAACATGTAAAGCCTTGCAAGCCATTGTGAGGCCTTATGTGTCTCAGTTTTGTCCCTCTTTTTTGTACTAAAAAACATAGCAATTGAGGATAAACCTCATGCTATTTTCGCTTATATGCCTCTAAAGGCATGGCGCTTAAATAGATAAAAACACCACAAAAGCATAAAAAAACCACACAGTAAAACCGCAATATAAAACAATAACAGATAATTAAACCAAAAACAGATAGCCGCATTGTGATAATCATTCAATACTAAACAAAATATAAACAGTGGAGCAATATGTAATTGACTCATTAAGTTAGATATAAAAAATACATATTCAATCATTAAAACGATTGAATGGAGAACTTTTATGCGGGCGAAACTTCTGGGAATAGTCCTGACAACCCCTATTGCGATCAGCTCTTTTGCTTCTACCGAGACTATATCGTTTACTCCTGACAACATAAATGCGGACATTAGTCTTGGAACTCTGAGCGGAAAAACAAAAGAGCGCGTTTATCTAGCTGAAGAAGGAGGCCGAAAAGTCAGTCAACTCGACTGGAAATTCAATAACGCTGCAATTATTAAAGGTGCAATTAATTGGGATTTGATGCCCCAGATATCTATTGGGGCTGCGGGCTGGACTACTCTCGGCAGCCGAGGTGGCAATATGGTCGATCAGGACTGGATGGATTCCAGTAACCCCGGAACCTGGACAGATGAAAGTAGGCACCCTGATACACAACTCAATTATGCCAACGAATTTGATCTGAATATCAAAGGCTGGCTCCTCAACGAACCCAATTACCGCCTGGGACTCATGGCCGGATATCAGGAAAGCCGTTATAGCTTTACAGCCAGAGGTGGTTCCTATATCTACAGTTCTGAGGAGGGATTCAGAGATGATATCGGCTCCTTCCCGAATGGAGAAAGAGCAATCGGCTACAAACAACGTTTTAAAATGCCCTACATTGGCTTGACTGGAAGTTATCGTTATGAAGATTTTGAGCTAGGTGGCACATTTAAATACAGCGGCTGGGTGGAAGCATCTGATAACGATGAGCACTATGACCCAGGAAAAAGAATCACTTATCGCAGTAAAGTCAAAGACCAAAATTACTATTCTGTTGCAGTCAATGCAGGTTATTACGTAACACCTAACGCAAAAGTTTATGTTGAAGGCGCATGGAATCGGGTTACGAATAAAAAAGGTAATACTTCACTTTATGATCACAATGATAACACTTCAGACTACAGCAAAAATGGTGCAGGCATAGAAAACTATAACTTCATCACTACTGCTGGTCTTAAGTACACCTTTTAACGAAGTTAACCAGATTTTCTCCCCGGTGGTATTGTATAACCCCGGGGAATTTGTTTACAGTTACAAGTAGACAATATCCACTAATTTTGTAAGCATTTAACCTATGTCATAACGTGTAATCTCTTACCGCAACACAAGACCTCAATATATTCAAATCTTATCTTTATTCCGATATTCAGAGACACAATGCGAAAAATAATTACTCATTTCAAAGTTGTTTTAACGTTACTTCTACCAGTAACCGTATCTGCCCAGCAGATACAGTGGCAATCCTGTATGGCCAGTCAATTCAACCACTGGTTTGGTGAGGAAAAACCGTCTCCTGACTTACTATGTGGTTATTTGTCTGTTCCATTAAAATATACAGACACAGGCGGAGATGCTTCTTATGAAAAAAAATCACAAGTCAAACTAGCGTTGACAAAATTGCCGGCAAAAAGCAAGCATAAAGGAAGTATCCTGATAATAAGTGGTGGTCCCGGGTTACCAGGCATAAATCCTTATATTAACTTTGACTGGCCAGTCACAAATCTTCGTGAGTCATGGGATATTATTGGATTTGATCCTCGAGGCGTCGGACAGTCCACTCCGACAATAAACTGCCGGCAATCAGATACAGAGACTCAGGAAAACATAACTGAAAAGCAACAAGTATTAAATAAAATTAATGCCTGTATCCATAATACCGGAGCCGAAGTCATTCGCCATATCGGCTCTAACGAGGCTGTATACGATATTGATCGTATTAGGCAAGCCTTGGGGGATAAACAACTGACAGCCGTGGCGTATTCGTATGGAACTCAAATTGCAGCCTTATATGCAGAACGTTTTCCCTACAACGTAAGATCTATCGTTCTTGATGGAGTCGTCGATATCGATGACCTGGAGGACAACTTCACATGGCAACTCAAACAGGCACAGAGTTATCAGGAAACGTTTGATCGCTTTGCATCCTGGTGTGCGCGTACAAAAAGTTGCCCGCTTTCTTCAGACAGAGATAAGGCAATAACTCAGTTCCATGAGCTATTATCAAAATTACATCACAAACCTTTATTAGACAGTAAGGGAGAAAATATATCTTCAGATGAACTCATATCATTAACAACAGACCTTCTGCTATGGCGTTCATCATGGCCAACCCTTGCAACTGCCATACGCCAGTTCTCTCAGGGGATTGTCAGTAATGAAATTGAAACTGCGCTCAGTGCTCCGATAGCCTCAGAAGAGTCAAGCGATGCTTCGGGGGTAATCCTCTGTGTAGATCAGGGGGATGAGCAATTAACACCAGAAGAGCGAAAATCCCGAAAAGACGCTCTTGCGAATGCCTTCCCGGCTATTAACTTTGACAATGGACGTTCCGATTCACCTGATTTTTGTGAATTATGGCCAATACATAGCGACCTGAACAAAACTCGCCTGAAAAATACTGTTCTGCCCTCTGGTTTACTGTTTGTAGCACACAAATACGACCCAACAACGCCCTGGATTAATGCCCGTAAGATGGCAGAGAAATTTTCCAGCCCGTTACTAACAATAAATGGTGATGGGCATACATTAGCTCTCACCGGAGTTAATTTATGTGTAGATAAAGCAGTTGTACATCACCTGATCACTCCACAAAAAATAGAAAATATATACTGCCCAGGAAATTCTGAAGCAGAAATACAATAATTTCAAAATATTCCGCTATTTGCTCCCAATGCAAAACATATATTGCATTGGGAGCATATTCATATTTTTGTTATTCTTGTATGAAATCGTCTCATGTACACGGTCCTTTTTTCGCCGAAAACTGATATTACTTTAATCAAAAGTTGACGTGCCAGATTCGAAGTAAATTTATAAAATATCAAATCAATATACATTTTGCACCTTCGAGATAGTAATGGCTGTTACTGTAACATGGGTTACAAACAGCTTCATACCCAGAGCTACTGATGTATCAACACGATTCAACAATACCCGATATTTATTCCATGCCTCCAGCAACGATCTTTCTTCCTCCGTTGCGATTTCCAGATCTACAGCATCCTGCAGTGGCGCAATATACTCACTGAATTCCTGGATGTAGAACTGTGTGGTGACGGTCTTCCAGCCATTCGGCTCCTGCTGTATCGAAGCATACCAGGCTATTTCAATATCGCTATGCTGCGGCAGCATTTAACCCCTTGTAATTCATCGCCATAATTGATTTAATTCACAAATAAAACTATAACATGGTGAAATTAATGAAAAAAAACACAGATGATGGGGCTAAAATTTACACACCACTTACCCTAAAGCTTTATGACTGGTGGGTTTTGGGAGTATCAAATCGGCTTGCATGGGGATGTCCTACAAAGGAACACCTTCTTCCACACTTTCTGGAACATTTAGGTAACAACCATCTGGATATTGGTGTTGGAACTGGGTTTTACCTTACTCACGTACCTGAGAGTAGTCTGATATCTTTAATGGATTTGAACGAAGCTAGCCTGAACGCGGCATCTACAAGGGCTGGGGAATCAAAAATTAAACATAAAATTAGCCATGATGTTTTTGAACCTTATCCCGCGGCGTTACATGGTCAATTTGATTCCATTTCCATGTTTTACCTTCTTCACTGCCTGCCTGGAAATATATCTACAAAAAGCTGTGTAATACGCAATGCGGCGCAGGCCTTAACTGACGATGGAACTCTATACGGAGCCACAATTCTTGGCGATGGAGTTGTGCACAATAGCTTCGGTCAAAAACTGATGCGCATTTACAATCAGAAAGGCATCTTTTCAAACACAAAAGATTCCGAAGAAGGCTTAACACATATACTCTCAGAGCATTTCGAGAATGTTAAAACCAAGGTTCAAGGTACTGTAGTAATGTTTTCCGCTTCAGGGAAAAAATAGCATCCAACCGCAGCACGTTCTTGCTTAAGACGTGCTGCGGCATAATCCCAATGATTACTCCCTGACAGGGTTCGTAGGCCACTCAATATTAGGTGCAGTTGATGTATCAACACGGTTCAGCAACACCCGATACTTCTTCCAGGCTTCCAGCAACGAGTTTTCTTCCTCCGTTGCGATCTCCAGATCTACAGCATCCTGAAGTGGCGCAATATGCTCACTGGCTACCTGCATCAGGCTGTTTTTTGTTTCTTCCGCCTCCCGGATCCGGAACAGTTTTTCTGCTTCCGTATCCTTCACCCAGGCTGTGCCGTTCCACTTCTGAAATTCCCCTCCCGGCGATAACCAGGTAACATTTTCCGGTAACGGACCGAGTTCAGAAATAAATAACGCGTCGCCGGAAGCCACGTCATAAACGGTTTTTCCCCGATGATCTTCAACGAGATGCCACGATGCCTTATCACTGTTGAAAACAGCCACGAAGCCAGCAGGAATATCTGGTGGTGCAATATCGGTACTGTTTGCTGGCAGACCTGTATGAGGCGGAATATATGCGTCACCTTCACCAATAAATTCATTAGTTCCGGCCAGCAGATTATAAATTTTTATGGTCCGTGGTTGTTCACTCATTCTGAATGCCATTATGCAAGCCTCACAATATAGTTAAATGCGATGTTTTTGACGGTGTTTTCCGCGTTACCAGCAGCGTTAACGGTGATGGTGTGTCCATGTGAGCCAATCGCAACCGAGTGCGTATGAGCACCAATACCGACAGTATGTGCGTGTGCACCTGCGCTTGCAGCAGTGCCGGACAGTGAGTGGGTATGTGCGCCAGCAGATGATGTTGCATAGTTTTGATTATGCACAACAGACAATCTTGTTGATGCACTACCAGCACCGGAGTTAGCACTAGCCGTGTTCACGTTGGCTAGTGAGTGTGTGTGTGCTCCAGCCGAGTTTGTAGAGCCGCTCACACTGTGCGTATGCGCCCCGGTGTTATTCGTGGATTTAGTGCCGTAATCAAACGACGATGTGGTTTTCGTCCCCAAATCCGTACTGGATGCGCTGGCGCTGTGGGTGTGCGATTTAATGCCGTCCTGTTCCTGAGACAATACGGCCCGACCACTGGCAGGTTTGCCCTTAATCGTCCAGCCACGCATATCAGGGATCACGCCTGACGGATAAGCGGCTGCAAGTTTCGGGTAAGCAGATTTGTCAAAAGTCTGCCCCTGCATCAGGGCATAACCAGACGGAACGGTATCTGATGGCCACGGGATTGGTGCGCCGACTGGGTAGCTTTCTGGTGGAAGATTTTTCGAGGTATAAACTTCTGCCCAGTCTTCCTCAAAACCATAACCGTCTCTTGAAGAACGGTAGAACAGACCACCATTTCTGTAATGCGCCTTCATCTGCAAAGTCCGGCAACTTCCGACTCCGGTATAGAAGTTAACCAGAATATAGCTGTCGCCAGAGCGGGTGACATTGTAAGCGCCTGATTCGGCATTCCAGGGAACGCCCCCATCCGCATCGGCATACGTATCCGTTGCTCTTCTGGCAAAAGCAGCAACATGCGCAGCGGTTAAAGTGATATCAGTAGAACCATCAAACGAAACACCAGATATTTTTATTGCTGTCTGAAGTTTCGTAGCTGTATCAGAATTTCCCTTAATCCCCTTAGGCGAATTAAGTGGTGTATTGATCGTCACTTCACCTGTTGCGTTATTTACAGCAAATGGTCGAAGACCGTTCCAGCCACCGTACTGGTCGCCTTTATCAGTCATGAGCAAGTAAGTGTTTGCTCCATCATTTCGCCATATGACACCGTAATCGCCTGCAATCATCCTTAACGCGTTCTGACTACGGACAATAACTTCATCATTAGCGTAAATCTTATTCCCGCTAATATCTGACTTACTCAAAACGGGATACGAACTATAAAATCCATTACCTTGTTTAAAATCTAAAATTAAATTTACAGCAACTGATTCAGAATAAGGATCAGTTGCGCCAAATTTATAAGTTGTTTCAGCAACAACATAATCAGAAGCAGGTGCAGTAACGGAGAGTCCTTCTTCTAAAAAAACCTCTACGGGAAATGCCCCACCTTCTATATAGAATACGCTGTCTACGGTATCGCCTTTATTACTCATCAGAATGGAATGAATAGCGCGTTCCGATGATGAATAAGCCCAGAACATACCACAGGCATAGCTACCCCGGTCCGTCCAGCCGCCTGCGCAAACAAAACCATTAAACTCACAGTTATTCATTCTGTGATTAGCTGTGCGACTTGGCGTTGAAATGACAACGCGGGATGCCCGATGGCTGTCATTCCTTTTTATCACTAACGGATAATATTTACCTTCCTGGACACCCGCCGGGGCATTTACCACAACGTATCGCATCCCCTTTTTCTGATCCACTTCACCTTTGCTGTAAACATTGATGTTACTCAGGAAGCGGCCCTTGTCGGGAATATCAGCACCGTTCTGGTCTTTCTGCAGACGTTTCTCTGCATTGTCATAGGCTGCTTTTACTGCCTTTGGCGTTGCCGCCAGCGTTTCAGACGTGCTGTTGGTCGCACTGCTGAGCTGTACTATCCCCTTTTTCGTCGTGCTCGCATCCTCAAGCGCCACGGCGGATGCAATATCCTCTGCCCGTTTTGCTGCTGTCTCGGCGCGCGTTGCCGCGGATTCCGCCGTACTTTTGCTCTGAGCTGCCGCCGTCGCACTGCCAGCTGCCTCTGTCGCCTTCGTGGATGCCGTCGTGGCGCTGCCCTTCGCTGCTGACGCCTGTCTGGTCGCCTCATCTTTTGAAGCAGACGCCGATGATGCCGATGACGCCGCCGAACTGGCGGACGATGCGGCAGCCGTTTTTGAGGATTCTGCGCTGGTTTCCGACGCTTTCGCGTTCGTTTCGGATGTCTTCGCTGCGGAAGCAGACCTCGCTGCTGCGCTGGCCTGTTCAGTGGCTTCGCCAGCCTTCGTTGTGGCTGTTGAAGCGGATGATGCGGCGCTTTCTGCCGACTTTCCGGCAGCGGTGGCACTGGCTGAGGCCTGCCCGGCATTTGTTGACGCGGCGCTGGCAGATGAGGCAGCCGCTGTTTTTGAGTCTGCTGCTGCGGAGGCACTCTGTGCTGCTGCCGTCTCAGAAGACTTAGCGTTCGTCTCGGACGTTTTTGCCGCCTTCGCGGAATTTCCTGCCGCTGTTGCCGAGGAGGCTGCACTACTGGCGCTCGAGGCTGCGCTCGTTTCTGATGATTTTGCCGCCTCTTTTGAAGCCGACGCATCCCGTGCTGAAGTGGCTGCTTCTGACGCTTTCGTGGTCGCGGTGGATGCAGAAGTGGCTGCTGATTGTTGTGACGCTGCCGCATTCGTTTCTGACGTTTTCGCCGCACCGGCACTGGTAGCCGCCGCGCTTTTTGAGGACTCTGCAGCGGCAGCACTTTTTGATGCCTCAGAGGCTTTTGCTGATGCCGTTCCTGCGCTGGAAAAAGCCTCCTGAGCCGACGACGCGGCCTGTCCGGCTGACGTGCTGGCTGCGCGTGCTGAGTCCGCAGCATCAGCCGCATGGGTTGCCGCCTCACGGGCTGATGTGCTGGCATCACTGGCTGACTTCTTCGCGGCTGCCGTGTTCTGTGCCACCGCGGACGCGTTACGCGCCACCTCTTCCACCATCAGTTCAAAACGGCGCAGTGCCTCCGGACGGGCATCATCCTCCGTCATGGCACCGAGAAAATCATTCAGCGTACCGGGTTGAGAATCTTCATACACGGTGATGGTCCCGGCATGTGACGGCGGGAATCCTTCCACCAACAGAATAACGCTGTACTGACCGTACTCAACGTCCATGCTGTAACGCCCGGCTTCATCCGGATTTTCTGAGGCCAGCGTGTTCACCACCACCGTGGTGCTGTTACGTTTTGCTTTCAGCTGGATTGTGCAGTTCTGTACCGGTTTTCCTGTGCCATCTTTCAGTACACCTGAAATCTTTACTGCCATATTCACCCCACAAAAAAGCCCGCCTGAACCGGCGGGCTGTCATAACACTGTGTTACCTGGCTAATCAGAACTTATAACCGACACCCACGATGAAACCGTCAGTGCGCCAGTCGCCACTGCCGGAGCCTTCATAAGCAATATCAATGGCCACGGATTCGGTCGGGTTAAACTGCACGCCAGCTCCCCACGCCAGAGACGTGTTGCTGTGGCGACCGTCATCACTTCCGGTCAGCACATCGTGCGTTTTCCCCTTGTTGTCAGTTACGCGGAGATAATCCCCGGAGAAAGTCGACACACGGCTGTAAGCCACACCCGCCATCGCATACGCGCTGAACCATTCATTCACGCGCACAGACGGCCCCGCCATCACGCTGAACCAGCGGTTACGCACGGAATCTTCATGCCAGCGGGTATCGCTGTAACGGGTCAGCTGGCGATTCTTGTCTCCTGCATAGCTGAACGACGTCACCAGCCCCAGTGTGTCCGTAAACTCATAACGGTATTTCACGTTAATCCCGTTCAGATCATCACTGCCGGGAACGTTGGTCCGGGCATGAAGATACCCCGCGCTCAGCGTGGACTGATGTTCAGACGCCCATGCAGGCGCACCGGATACGGCCAGACAAATGGCTGCGGACAAAATGGCGGCATAAAGTTTACGCATAATTACCTCTCGCTTTTCTGCAATAAAAAAGGCGTCATTTCTGACGCCCGTTATGGGTTATAAAATTCAGCTGATACTGATACCTGCTGTGGATTTTTTCATCACCACAACCAGCAGATCGCTGATACTGGTTGTTGGTGTCCAGTTATTCGCTCCTGATGAAGATACGGTGAATGTCAGTGTCAGCGTCCCCTGTCCGGCAGGCATATCTATAACTGAGGAAAATACGCCCTGAGCATCCGTCGTGGACTGATTAAAAATCTCCTGACCATTGCGGGTCACTCTTAACCGGCAGGTTGAATACCAGTATGACTGTTGGTTATTACTGTTGAAATTCTCATGCTTACCACCGCGGAATAACACTGGCGGTATCATGACCTGCCGGTCAAATTTCTGATCATCACTGATTCTTACCGTGATGGTGCCACTGGCATAACTGTTCGTGCGGGGGAAAGACTTGCTGACCGTTTTGACAATATCGCCTTCAATCTGATTGGCTGACAGTTTCCCCTTAATCTGACAGTTCTCATTTACCGTGACATTGTTGAGCGTCCCGGCGTTCGCATTCACACTGCCACTGATATCCGCATTTTTAGCGGTCAGCTTTCCGTCTGATGTCAGGGAAAATACCGGAGGACTGCCACCGCTGGTAATGGTGGGGGCCGTCAGGCGCTTCAGGAACACGTCGTTCATGAATATCTGATTGCCCTGCGCCACAAACATCGGCGTTTCATTCCCGTTTGCCGGGTCAATAAACGCGATACGGTTAGCGGCAACCAGAAACTGGCTCAGTTTGCCTTCCTCCGTGTCCTCCATACTGAGGCCAATACCCGCGACATAATGTTTGCCGTCTTTGGTCTGCTCAATTTTGACGCCCCACATGGCATTCCATTTATCGTTGGCGTCCTTCCACTCTTTCGAAAACTCCTCCAGTCTGCTGGCGTTATCCTCCGTCAGCTCGACTTTTTCCAGCAGCTCCTTACCGAGATGGGATTCGGTTATCTTGCCTTTGAAAAAATCCAGGTAACCTTCCGCATCATCGCTCGCCCGACCGACGGCCTCCACGAATGCCGATTTGCCAACGGTGTTCACACTGCGGATATAAAAGTAATAATCATGGCCCGGTTTGATATTGATACTGGCGGCTATCCAGTACAGCGCCGTACCAAGATAGCGGGCTGTGGTTTCAACCTGCCTGATATCGGTAATCCGCTTTTCCGAGAACCAGAACTCAAACTGTACCGTCGGGTCATAAACGGCAAGATGCGGCGTGGCGGTTATCTGAAAATAGCCCGGCGTCAGCTCAATCCGCGACGGCGCTGCCGGTGCGGCAATCCGGAACGATACCGATGCCGGATCGCCCTGCTGTCCCCACGCATTTACCGCCCGGACCGTCAGCGTGTAACGCCCCAGCGCCAGTTGCCTGAAGCGGTATGTGGTTTCCGTCGTCCGGGCCGTGCTGACCAGCCGCTCACTGCCGTCATCCGCTGCCACGGTCAGGCGAAGCATGAAGCTCACGCCCTTCACCACCTTCGGCGTGTCCCAGCGCGCCAGCACCTGGTATTCCCCACTGTCTGCGGTGACTTCGGCAGTCAGGTGCTGCACCGCTGGCGGCGTGACACCATTCACCGTGCCGCTCTGGTCGCCGTCAAAGTGCGCCCCGTTATCCACGATGGCTTCTTTTTCCGGTACATGCTGCACGGCGGTGATGGCATACGTGCCGTCGTCGTTCTCACGGATACTCACGCAGCGGAACAGGCGCTGGCGCAGCGTCGGCAGCTTCAGCCCCCACACGCTGTATTCAGCAACGCCGTCAGGAACCCGGCTCACTTTTACCTTCACGCCGTCGGTGACGGACTGGACCTCCACGCTGACCGGATTGCCACTTCCGTCAACCAGGCTTATCAGCGTGGTACCGGAGGATGGCAGCGTGATTTCACGGTCGAGCGTCAGCGTCCGGGTCTGGCTGTTCACCGCCAGCACGCGCCCGCCGATGCTGATCCCCGCATAGTCATCATCGCAGATTTCAATGACATCGCCCGGTACATGGCGAAGCCCTTCTGCGCCCACGCTGAAGTCCACGGTCTGCGTCTCCAGCAGCTCCGTTTTAATCAGCCACAGCCCGGCGCGGTGTGCCTGCCCCCGACTGGTACAACCAAAGGCATCCATCTTCGTGACATTACGACCGTAACGGGCAATGGCCTGCGTGTCCTCCACAAGCTCTGTCGCCGTCTCCCAGCCGTTGTTCGGGTCAATCCAGTTCACCTCAACGGCATTATGGCGGTCCTTCAGGGCGCTGAAGCTGTAGCGGAACGGCGCGCCATCATCCGGCATCACCACATTACTGCGGTTATAGGTCCACACCTTATCCGACGGTCGGTCCTGCACGAACGTCAGCGTCTGCCCGTTCCATACCGGCATACAGCGCATCGCCGAGCAGAAATCACTGAGCACATCCCACGCCTTGCGCTGTGTGGTCAGGTACGCATTACAGGTGATGCGCGGCTCCGTGCCGCCAAAGCCGTCCGGCACCGACTGGTCGCAATTCTGGCCGATGACATACAGCGCCCATTTATCCACATCCGCCGCACCAAGACGTTTCCCCATGCCGTAGCGCGGATGGGTCAGCATATCCCACAGACACCAGGCCATGTTGTTGCTGTATGCCGGTTTAAACGTTCCGTCCCAGATACCGCTGTATTGCCGCGTCTGCGGGTTATAATTCGACGGCACCTGCAGAATGCGCCCGCGAAGATGATAATTACGGCTCACCTGCTGGCTGCCGAACTGCTCCGAGTCCACCTGTACGCCGACCAGTGCCGTGTTCGGGTAGCACTGTTTCACATCGATGATTTCGGTGTATGACGACCAGAGCGTTTTGTTCTGCAGCTGGTCTGTGGTGCTGTCCGGCGTCATTCTGCGCATCCGGATATTAAACGGGCGCGGCGGCAGGTTATCCACCACCACCGAGGCCAGATACTGCGAGGTGGTTTTGCCCTTAATGGTGATGTCTTTTTCCGTCACCCAGCCACCGTTACGCTGTATCTGAACCAGCAGGCGGACTTCCGACGGATTCCTGTCTCCCTTTGAGGTGGTTTCCACCAGTGCCTGTACACCGAAGGTAAAGCGCAGACGGTCGATGTTTGCCGACGTGATGGTCCGGGTGATCGGCGTGTCATATTTCACTTCCGTACCCAGCACCGTCTCGGAGCCGGAGGATTCAAATCCCTCCGGCGGTGTCTGCTCCTGCTCACCTGCCCGGAACACCACCGTGACGCCGGAGATGTTGGTATTCCCCTCACTGTCCAGCACCGGCGTACTGTTCAGCAGCACGCTTTTTAATCCATCCACCGGACCTTCAATCGGCCCTTCGCTGATGGCATCAATCACACTCAACAGCTGCGTGGATTTCAGGTTATCTTTCGCTTCGCGCGGGGTATGCCCCTTACTGCTGCCTTTACCCATTCCTCACGCTCCATAAACGACAAAACCGCCCGCAGGCGGTTTCACATAAAACATTTTGCATCAGCGACCAATCACCACAACCTGACCACCGTCCCCTTCATCTGCCGTGCTGATCTCCTGAGAGACAACACGTGACCCCACGCGCATTTCACCGTACAGAACGGGCAGAACATTGCCCTGGGCAACCATGTTATCCAGGGAGGAGAAATAGGTGTTCTGTTTGCCGTTATCCGTTGTCTGTGTACGGGGAGTTCTGGCTTTCGGTGCCAGCATCTGCGCCACACCACCGAGCACCATACTGGCACCGAGAGAAAACAGGATGCCGGTCATACCACCGGCCCCAATGGCTGCCCCCCATGCTGCAAGGGTGGCTCCGGCAGTAAAGAATGATCCGGCAATGGCGGCTGCTCCCAGGACAATCTGGAATACACCACCTGACTTGGCCCCGGCGACTCTGGGAACAATATGAATCACAGCGCCATCAGGCAGAGTCTCATGTAACTGCGCCGTTAACCCGGACGTGCTGACATCCCGCCCGGCAATCCGTACCTGATACCAGCCGTCGCTCAGTTTCTGACGAAACGCCGGGAGCTGTGTGGCCAGTGCCCGGATGGCTTCAGCCCCCGTTTTCACACGAAGGTCGATGCGGCGGCCAAATCGTTGCAAATCCCCGTAAAGGCAGATGCGCGCCATGCCCGGTGACGCCAGAGGGAGTGTGTGCGTCGCTGCCATTTGTCGGTGTACCTCTCTCGTTTGCTCAGTTGTTCAGGAATATGGTGCAGCAGCTCGCCGTCACCACAGTAAATGGCGGCATGATTCGGCACCGATGAACCAAAGCAGCACAGCAGCACATCGCCCGGCTGCGCCGCTGACAACGGCACCTGATACAGCCCTGTGACCTCCAGATTATCCAGATAGAGATTCTGACCGTGACGCCACCAGTCATCCCCGCGATGAAAATCCGGCATCTCAATTCCCGCCAGATGGTAAGCATCCCGGAACAGCGTGTAACAGTCCGTCACCCCGTGCTCAAAGCGCCGCCCGGTGAGATGCGGCACACAGCGGAACTTGTGAATCGCCCCCCGGCAGACCAGCCACCACGGCAAATCACTCTGCACCTGCAGCCGCCGGTCGGCCTCACTCAGCCAGGGCAGACCACCGGGGTGGCTGTGGACCAGCGCCACAATCTCACCCTGCATTTCTGCCTGCAGCCAGTCCTCCGGCGACATCCGGAAATAATCCTCCGGCTCACCGGAGATATTCACGCAGGGAAAATATCTTTCCCCCTCCGGCGTTCTCACCACGAAGCCGCACGACTCCGCTGGCGCACATCGCCGGGCGTGCGCCAGAATCGCTGATTCTGTCTCTGTCATGGGATTTACTGCGAAAGTTTGTTAATGGAAAGGAAGCCGCCAAAGTTGCCGACGTTATTGCGGAACTTACAGCCACTCAGGCATTTGCTGCATTTATCCTTCGTGATATCGGACGTCGGCTGGTCATATTCATCCGCGACCGCCGGACCGTGGTAACCGCACTCATCGCCGCGATAGGTCCAGGTGCAGGTGTTGGCCAGCATGATTCGTCCCGGAAAAACAGCGCCGTCCGTTTCCGTCGGCGTGGACAGTACAAAAGAGGCACTGACCGCGCTCAGTTCGCTGCACTGCTCGATGCGCCAGCGGCTGATCACCTCCTGCTCCGGATCGGCATCGCTGTTTCCGTTGACGAAGTTCACCGCATCCAGAAAACGGGCGTAAACCTTACGCCGGACCACCGTTCCGCCGACCAGACTCTGCAGATCTTCCGCCATCCCGGTGACCATACCGTACAGGTTAGAAACCGTCAGCGTGGGGCGCGTACTGGTGCCTTTGCCATTCAGTTCAAAACCACTCCCCTGAATGGGATACGGCTGATACTGTCGCCCCTGCCAGGTGACCGGCTCACCTTTTTCGTTCTGCTCATTACAGAAAAAATAACGTTCTCCACCGACCTCTGTCAGATCGATTTCCCAGAGCACCACGCTGGCCGACTGCTCCGCACGGGTGCATTCATTCAGTGTTTCCTGCCGGATATCCTGCATCAGTTCACCACCTGTTCAAACTCTGCGCTGAACTCAACACGCAGCATACTGACCCGCGACGACCATTTTGCGCAGGTCACCTTTATCTGCCGCCACTCATAAGGTGGCGTCCACAGAAAGGATTTCCAGCCCCCGTGCTCAGCCAGAAACGACTCAAGCGCCGTGGCCTCCCAACGGGGAACAGAAAGCGTCACGCTGTACGTTTTCAGGTCGGCATTCAGCCCGGCAGGCGCTCGCTGAGAATAGCCATCACCAAAGCGCACCTTTCTTACGGAAGGGGCCGAAGCCACATCCATACCGGGTTTCACTTTCCAGCGGAAGGTTTTCATCGTCCACCTCCGGAGAACAGACCACCATCGCGCATCTGCCCGGTCACAACATCCATTGCCGCCTTACGGGCTACGTCATAAACCGCCTTCAGCGCCTGTGGCCCTATCTGACCGTTCGTGCCGTCGTTGTTAATCACCACATGGTTATTCTGCTCAAACGTCCCGGACGCCTGCGACCGGCTGTCTGCCATGCTGCCCGGTGTACCGACATAACCGCCGGTGGCATAGCCGCGCATCAGCCGGTAGAGATTCCCCACGCCAATCCGGCTGGTTGCCTCCTTAGTGAAGACAAATTCACCACGGTGAACAATCCCCGCTGGCTCATATTTGCCGCCGGTTCCTGTGAATCCTCCGGTTGCAAAATGGAATTTCGCCGCAGCGGCCTGAATGGCTGTACCGCCTGACGCGGATGCGCCGCCACCAACAGCCCCGCCAATGGCGCTGCCGATACTCCCGACAATCCCCACCATTGCCTGCTTAAGCAGAATTTCTGTCATCATGGACAGCACGGAGCGGGTGAAGCTGCGCCAGTTCTGTTCACTGCCGGTCAGCATCGCCGCCATATTCTGCGCAATACCATCAAAGGTCTGCGTGGCAGCACTTTTAACCTGCGACATACTGTCCGTGGCACTCTCTTTCCACTCGCTCCAGCCGGACCTGAGGCCTGCCATCCAGCTCCCGCGAAGCAGCTCTTCAGCCGCCCAGGTCTTTTTCTGCTCTGACATGACGTTATTCAGCGCCAGAGGATTATCGCCATACTGTTCCTTCAGGCGCTGTTCCGTGGCTTCCCGTTCTGCCTGCCGGTCAGTCAGCCCCCGGCTTTTCGCATCAATAGCGGCCCGTTTTGCCCGTTGCTGCTGTGCGAATTTATCCGCCTGCTGCGCCAGCGCGTTCAGGCGCTCCTGATACGTAACCTTGTCGCCAAGTGCAGCCAGCTGGCGTTTGTACTCCAGCGTCTCATCTTTATGCGCCAGCAGGGATTTCTCCTGTGCAGACAGCTGGCGACGTTGCGCCGCCTCCTCCAGTACCGCGAACTGACTCTCCGCCTTCCACAAATCCCGGCGCTGCTGGCTGATTTTCTCATTTGCTCCGGCATGCTTCTCCAGCGTCCGGAGTTCAGCCTGAAGCGTCAGCAGGGCAGCATGAGCACTGTCTTCCTGACGATCGCCCGCAGACACCTTCACGCCGGACTGTTTCGGCTTTTTCAGCGTCGCTTCATAATCCTTTTTCGCCGCCGCCATCAGCGTGTTGTAATCCGCCTGCAGGATTTTCCCGTCTTTCAGTGCCTTGTTCAGTTCTTCCTGACGGGCGGTATATTTCTCCAGCGGCGTCTGCAGCCGTTCGTAAGCCTTCTGCGCCTCTTCGGTATATTTCAGCCGTGACGCTTCAGTATCGCTCTGCTGCTGCGCATTTTTGTCCTGTTGACTCTGCTGTTCAGCCTTCTTTCTCGCGGCTTCAAGCGCAAGACGGGCCTTTTCACGATCATCCCAGTAACGCGCCCGCGCTTCATCGTTAACAAAATAATCATCCTTGCGCAGACTCCAGATGTCGTCCGCTTTCTTAAACGCAGCCTCTGCCTTAATCAGCATCTCCTGCGCGGTATCAGGACGACCAATATCCAGCACCGCATCCCACATGGATTTGAATGCCCGCGCTGTCCTGTCTGCCCAGGTCTCCAGCGTACCCATGTTCTCTTTCAGGCGGCGGGTCTGGTCATCAAACCCTTTCGTCGCGGCCTCGTTCGCCGCCTGCAATGCCCCGGCTTCATCGCCGGAACGCTGCAACTGAGCAACATACGCAATCTGCTCCGCCGTCACGTTATGGAACTGGCGTGCCATCGCTGTCAGCCCTGACGTCGGGTCTGTGGCCAGCTTCCCGAAGGCTTCAGCGACCTTGTCCACCTCCACGCCGGATGCAGAGGAGAAACGCGCCACACTCTGGCTGATGGATGCAATCTGAGCCTCACCGCTTACTCCCGCCTTAACCAGTGCGCTGAGTGACTCGCTGGTCTGGTTAAACGTCAGCCCTGCCGCCTGCCCGGCTCTGGACAGGACCAGCATGCGATCTGCCGTCAGACCCGACTGATTGCCGGAAAGGACCAGCGTTTTGTTGAAATCGGACAGGGTTGAGTTGCCCTGATACCAGGCATACGCCAGCGCACCGGTCGCCACCGCCAGCGAGGTGGCCCCGACCATCGGCAGGGTGATCGCACCGGCAAGCCCCCTGAACATGGGGATCATCCCGCCGAAGGAGTCCTTAACCTGACCACCCTGTTGCAGCAGGATCAGCCACGGACTTTGCCCGCCTGCAAGCTGCGTGGCCACGTCGGTGAACTGTGCAGGCAGCATACGCATGGCGGCTTTATACTGCCCGACGGAAATCCCCGCTTTCTGTGCAGCCAGCGCCTGTCGGCTCAGCGACTGTTCAACGACTGCCGCTGTTTTTTTCGCATCAGTTTCCGTACCGGAAAAATGACGCCTGACTCTGGCCATCTGCTCGTCAAATCTGGCCGCATCCAGACTTAAATCAACGACCAGATCGCCTACCGGTTCAGCCATACCGGACTCCTCCTGCGATCCCTTCTGATACTGTCATCAGCATTACGTCATCCTCCGTCATGTCCGCCACATCCGGGGAAGCGGGGATAACTTCATTCCCGTCCGGGCCAAAACGAACGCCTCCGGCAAGCCCTGCCGCTTTCTGCATCAGCACATCATCTTCAGGCTCTTCGTCAGCCTCGCGCCGGTTCAGCAGACTGAAATCCAGCGGATGCATATCCGGATCGCTGAAAAACAGGCTGAGCACGGTGTACGTCAGCCCGGAAAAGTGCATATCCAGCAGAACATCATGAAAATAATGGGTACTGTAAAAGCGGTGCCAGTCGGCATACTCCGTGGATGACATCCCGGCAAGCATGGCACGCCAGTCGGGTCGCCCCATCTCGCGCGCCAGTTTCAGGGCAAAACTCAGCTCACCGTCGAACACTTTCCCGCAGAAACAGGCTCTGCAGGCCCGGCGTCCTCTGCCTGTTCAGGGGCATCATTCACCACAAACTCATACATACCGGACAGCCGGTACACCACGTTTTCAGCATGAGAAATTGCCTCTGTGGGCCAGGTGGTAAGCACTTCCTGCTCAATCTGTTTAACGGCTTCATTCATGGACGGCATCTGCGTCTTCTGCGGATGGTTATGCCACAGGGACATCGCTACCACAAAAGCACCGGTTCTGATGGCGTCTTCCACAGTAAACTTCCGGTTGCTGTCTGACTCCGCCTGTTCTGCCTGCCGTTTCATCAGGGCGAGATGCTCAATACGCTGCAGGGCTGACAGTTCAGAAAGCGTGACGGTCACACCGTTATGTTCAAATGATTCGGTTTTCAGGAACATCGCTGACTCTCCGGATTAACTGGCGGTGACGGTAATTTCTGCAACCGCAGCAAACTCACCATTACCGGATACAACCGGAATGTTGACCTTGCCTGCAGCAACACCTTTCACGGTGATGGTCATACCACTGACCGACACGGTGGCTTTTGTTTTATCCGCTGACACCGCACGGAAGCTCTTGTCGGTTGCGCCTTCCGGCTGGAATGCCACGGTCAGCGTGGTGCTCTGCCCTTTCACCACCGAGGTGCTGGCAGGCGTCACGGTCATGCCGGTTGCCGCTGTGACCGTGCTGCGATCTTCTGCCATCGACGGACGGCCCACATTGGTGACCTTCACCGTGCGGGTGATCACTTCCTTCGCCGTCACCGCCTTACCGATACTGCTGACCCAGCCGCGGAACACATCGACCGTGCCGTTCGGGAAGCGGATTTTATAGGCACGGGTATCGCCTTCATTAAACCACGCCAGCAGCGCCTGCTGCCCCTGCTCTCCGGGCATCCACGCCAGCGTGAAGCTGGTATCTCCGGCAGATTTCTGCCCCTGCCCGGTCGCAGTCCAGTCCGCATCTTCATCATCGAGATAGCTGTCGTCATAGGACTCAGCGGTCAGTTCGCCGGGCGTCAGGTCTTTAACTTTAGCCAGACGCGACCAGTCAACGTCTGAAAGCGGGTTCGCATAAGGGTCACCGTTCCCCTTATAAACCCACAGTGTGGTCCCGGCCCCTTTCACCGGCATTACTGGATTTGGTACAGGCATATCGTCCTCACATTTCATAGGTAATGACATAAGTCAGATCGGCTGAACTCCACAGGCCCGCATCATCGTCGCGCCGGTAGTCATAGCCGCTGGCCACCATACTGGTGATCAAATCTGACAGTGCCGGGATATCGCTCATCACCGGATAAATCCGGGACTCCATCCACGAATCCAGCTCTGAATCCGGCACCTGAGCAGGCAAGAAAACTTCAATATGCAGCTCCGCCTGCCAGGTATCGCTGTCCAGCTCTTCGCCCGTGTATTCAGCGCCGGTGAGATAAACGGCAACTGCCGGAAAATCCGCCTCATCAAAAACAGCGGGGCGACCATCAAAAAACGTCGCCCCGGTGTCATGCTTCTCCAGTGCATCCAGTACGGCTGCACGGAGTTCAGTATGTTTCATCGCTTTATTACCATCCTCAGTTGATGCTGCAGCGCATAGCCCAGCTCTTTCGGAAGACGTTCACGCCGTATCCGTTCAATATTCTGTTTAAACGCCGTGGTCAGCGGCACCGCCATCGGGATTTTCACCACATCAATGGGGTAACGGTTTTTCCCGGCCACACGCTGCATGACATGCCAGCGGCCATTTTTCAGTTGCTGAATAAACGCGCCGGGAATACGACGGTTTCCCACCACAAGCACGCTGCCGCCACCTTTCAGGGCTGAACGCTGCCCCTTTTTACGACGCCTGCGTCGGGACAGGACAATCCGCGCGTTACCCAGCTTTATTACGGGCAAATCCCCCCGGTTAACCCTGATTCTGGCCTGCGGATTTTTGACCGTGGCCCTTTTCAGTCTGGCCCTTTCCTTTACCAGTTTCCGGCGTACCTTTGTCTCACGGGCAACCTGTGACGCCGACTGCGATATCGCGGATGAAGCAACGCGGTTAATGGCCATTGCGGCGGCACCAGGCACCGCCGTTTTGCTGATACGGCTGAGGTTTTCAACGGCCTGCTCAAGACCTTTTATGGCCATACATCCCCCTTTCAGCGGCGACGGTTAACGGCAGGCGGTACGCCCCGCCCAAGCCAGAGATGACAGCTTCCACCATCATCCGGCGAAACCCGGTCTATCCAGAAGTTTTCCTCACCGATGGTCAGCGTGTCTCCACGCCGCAGCTGCCGCACATCATCAGTCCGGACAAACAGGGACGGGCTGGAGCCTTCAACGCGCACGCCCTGTCCGGCATAGCTGATATTTTCAGGGTCATCAAAAACACCACGTATCACAGCACCGGACTGCTCACCGGATGTCATGGTGGCTGACGTTCCCATGTACCCGCGTATCGTTTCATCGGCGCGGGCAATGGCAGCATCGAACAGGTTATCGAAATCAGCCACAGCGCCTCCCGTTATTGCATTCTGGCCAGGCCGCGCTCTGTCATTTCGGCTGCCACACCGGCAGAGACACGAAACGCCGTTCCCGGCAGCACAAATGCCACAGGTTTATCCCGCGTGGCGTGAAGTGCATCAGTATGCAGCGTCACCAGTGCCACGACCGTGACCAGTTCAGCCGTATCCTGAATCACGGTATCCGGCTGCGCTGATACCACCTCATTTTCATGCCCGGTCAGCACATTTTCCCGGCTGAGAGGGGTGTCCTGACCGGCAGTTTCATCCGTGTCATCAAGCTCTTCTTCCAGCTCTGCCACACGAAGCGCCAGTTCTTCTTTCGTTCCCGTCAAACTGACATCGCGGTTCAGTTGCTCACCCAGCTCCTGAAGACGGGCAATCAGTTCATCTTTCGTCATGAACTCCTCCACAGAGAGAAAATGGCCCCGAAGGGCCATGATTACGCCAGTTGAACGGACACGAACTCATCAGGATCAGCCAGCAGCATCAGCGGTGCTGACTGAATCATGGTGAACTCACGCGCCGGAT
>ENA-UOZA01000133-UOZA01000133.1-food-metagenome-genome-assembly--contig:-NODE-133-length-25062-cov-5.614228_pt1 | contig 25062 bp, 38 predicted proteins | sample MGYA00249867_ERZ772721 | MGnify/ENA primary metagenome ERZ772721 (study PRJEB29005, sample SAMN08379453) | food metagenome | isolation source: cheese spiked with Escherichia coli O103 | study: EMG produced...
GGCACAAGTCAAGCAACAATCACCGTTTGATCGGCAGCTTGATTTACCGTTGTTGGTCGATCATGCATTTCAAGATTGGCGGGATGTGATTCGCCAGAGTATGCGCCCGTATTTAGTGATTGCGGGTGAAAAGAGCCCGTTTTTCAATCCAGTCTTTGCACCAATCGTGGCACAAATGGGTGCTGATGGGCATGCACAGGTGATTGAAGAAGCCGGACACATTGTGATGGCAGAACAATCAGCCCTCTTTAATCAAATCGTATTAGCCTTTATCAAGGCCTAAAAAACCGCCAAGACAGTTTGTCTTGGCGGTTTTTTTGCGTTAATTGTGAATGGCTAGGATTTTGGTAGCAGTTGGTTCATCTAAAACAAGATCGGTGAGGAAGTTACCGCGAAGTGCAGCTGCAACGGCATGACTTTTAAATTTATTGTTCACGACGGCTACCCGAATCGGCACTTGTAAAATGGAATCGATGGCTAAGCCAAATGTTTTGTCGGCAATGGGATTGATTAAGAATTGACCAGCATGATTGAATGGTCGACCATATAAAAAGCCAGCGACTTCCTTGCGATTGAGATTAGGGAACAATGCAACTAGACTCTCTTGCCAACTAGGAATAGATTCTAATGATTCAATTGTTCCTAAGGTAGTGAGAATTAAATCCATCTGACGCGCGGTGGTGAGGGTGGGTTGAATCGCTGGTTCTAAACTTAAGAGTTGGCGAACCTGATCATTGATGATGTAAAGCGGCGCATTGAGGGTTGAATAGTGGCTATTGTATTTATTGGCGGCCTTTTGCACCATGCGCATTGAGCCCGCCAGTGAATTATATTTGCCATTTTCGCCCATAAATTGAGTGAAAATTAACTGTTCCTTGACCGTTGGTTTAAAGTGTTCGATAACGTTATAGACGCTGACGCCCCAACTGAGACCAATAATTTTTAAAGGATTAATCAGATTTTGAACCGTTTGTGCCGCAAATGAGTAAAAACGATCCGCATCATTATTGCTTTGTTCAGCGTTCGCTAGGACATAGAAGTGGTGGCCAGGATTGACGGCGGCCAATTGGCGTTCAAGTTCTTGGTTCCGTGCAAAAGGGGAGCGGATACTAATTGAAACGATATTCTGGGCGAGTGCCTCATCGAGATACTTTGAGATCATGTAACGACTCACCTGATATTTCGTCGAAATATCAGCGATGGTTAATTGGTTGATATAGAAATCTTGAGCAATATCGATTAATAGGTTGGTATTTGTTTGTTCGGCCATGGGCTGCTCCTTGAATGAATTTATTCGCAAAGACGAATAAAAAAATTTTATATATTAAATATAGCGCTTTCTATTTACAAAGTGAAGCATTAGACGTATTATTAATTTAAAATATTTTAAAAATAATCGTGTTTTTTGAAATATTTTAAAATGCTTCAAATTTATCAAAATGGGAGGTTGATAAAATGGCTCTTGATGAAATAAAAGCATTGCATGAAAAACATACAGGTGTCTTGAGTATTCACGGTGAATTACCCGTAACGAATCGTACTGATTTGGGAAAAGCATATACACCGGGGGTTGCGGGGTTAAGTAAGTTAATCCAACAAAATCCAGCGCTTGCCCGTCAATATACGATTAGCGGCAAACTAGTTGCCATTATCACTGATGGCTCCGCAGTATTGGGTTTAGGCGATATCGGTCCACAAGGTGGCCTACCAGTCGTTGAGGGAAAGGCGCTTTTGTATAAAGAGTTAGCCGGAGTCGATGCGATTCCACTTGCGCTAGAACAAACGAGTGTTCCAGAATTCGTTCAAACGGTTAAAAATATGAGTAAAAGTTTTGCCGGTATTCATCTGGAAGATATCAAAGCGCCTAGATGTTTTGAAATCGAAGATCAATTGAATGAAGTGCTTGATATCCCAGTATATCATGATGATCAAGAAGGAACTGCAATTGTTGTGTTAGCAGGTTTAATCAACGCTGCGAAAGTGGTTGGTAAATCGTTAACGGATTTGAAAGTGGTTTTGACGGGTGCTGGTGCTTCGGGTTTAGCAACCGCTAAATTGTTAGCGAGCGTTGGGATTCAACACATTACATTGGTTGATCAAAAAGGGGTCATTCGTGATCAACAAACCAGTTTGAATGATTATCAATTAAAATTTGTTCAAGCGGTTCAACCAGAAACAGATGCAACAACGTTAGCGGAAGCTTTAGTCGATCAAGATGTGTTAATCGGGTTATCCATTGGGGAGCTTGTAACGGCTGAGATGGTTCAATCAATGGCGACAGATCCAATTATCTTCGCATTAGCCAACCCAGTACCTGAAATTGATCCAGAATTGGCCAAAAAAGCAGGTGCTGCTGTGATTGCAACTGGGAGTTCGGCCTATCCTAACCAAGTGAATAATATCTTGGCGTTCCCAGGGTTATTCAAAGGTTTATTGGAAAATCACATTACACATTTTGAAACAGCAATGGAAGGCGAAATTGCCAAAGCATTAGCGAATATGATTCAAGCACCAACGAATGAAAAAATTGTCCCAGGGGTTTTTGACCAAGGTGTTGTCAATACGGTTGTAGAAGCAGTAAAGCAGTATAAATAATGATTTAGAATGGGGTTTTTAGTGATGGAAGCAAAAAAAACTATCAACAATCAGAATTTATTTCAGAAATTTATTGCATTACACATTGGGATTATCCCAATGCCGCTATATTTAATACTAGCGCTTGGTTACATTCTATTAACAATGAATAACCAGATGCCTAACGATATGTTAGGTGCGCTAGGGGTCATGACATTATTCTCATTTATTCTTGAAGAAATTGGGAAACACATTCCAGTCTTGAAATCATTGGGTGGTAAGGTATTAGTCGTTACATTCTTACCCTCATACCTCGTTTATCAAAACTGGTTACCTAAAAGTACCGTGCACGTTGTCACAGATTTTATGACACGAAATAATTTCTTAGCCTTCTTTATTGCCCTATTAATCGTCGGTAGTATTAGCGCGATGAACCGGAAAACATTAATCAAGGCAAGTACTAGAATTATCGTTGTCTTATTGATTTGTGAATTAGTTGGGCCACTTTTGGGCATCGCAGTCGGAACGTTATTAGGTCTTTCTGCATGGAAGAGTTATTTTTACGTTGTTGCACCGATTATGGCCGGTGGTGTCGGTGAAGGGGCACTGCCATTATCACTGGGTTACGCAGCAATTATTTCGATGACGCAACCTAAGATTTTTGCGATGATTCTACCTTGCGTCATGTTAGGGAGTTTGGTTGCCGTTATCTTAGCCGGTATTTTGAAAAAAATCGGTGACGTTCATCCTGAATTAACGGGGAATGGGCGTTTAGTAGATACTGATGAAGCTGAATCAGGACTTGATAACTTAACACAAAAAACAAGCGGCGCTGATATCGAAAAAATGTTAGTATCAGGTATTTTAGCAGTTGCCCTTTACCTATTAGGAGTGTGGGTCAATAGCGTGATTCATTTACCCGCACCAATCGTGTTATTAATTGTCGTGATGGCTGCTAAAATGTTAGGCTGGATTCCTGAAAGTTTACAAGCTGGTGGGAGTTCATTATATAGTTTAACGGTAAAGGGAATTACACCGCCACTCTTGTTTGGGGTCGGGGTTGCAATGACGCCTTGGAATTCATTGATTACGGTCTTTACGAATGTCCCAATGTTAATTACGATTGTTGTGACTGTCACAGGGATCGTAACGGCAGCTTTCTTCAGTGCAAAACTTTTAGGCATGTATCCAGTAGATACGGCAATTGCGGTTTCGTGTTGTAGCGGACAAGGTGGGACCGGTGCCTTAGCGATTTTAGCAGCGGGCGATCGAATGGTTCTTATGCCATTTGCACAAGTTGCTGTTCGACTAGGTGGTGCGATTACGGTTACCCTTTCTATTTTCTTAATGCGCCTATTCGCTTAGAAGGAGTGCCACATGGATTATTCTCAACAAACAAGACAGCTTAATTTGAAAGAAACTCATTATTATCAACAATGGGTCACGTTACTGACACAAGAGGGGATTGAAGGGTTACCCCAAACCGTGAATGATGTAGAGGCGTGCTTTGGTATTTTTGAAGGGCAGCAGCTCATTGCGACGGGGGCCTATCAGAAAAATGTGCTAAAGTACATTGCGGTCGATCATCATTATCAAGATGGCAAGTTATTTAATGCCATTATTTCGACATTAATTAGCGCGTTGGCGCAAAAAGGTATTTTTCACATCTTTGTGTTTACGAAACCAAAATATCGACAAAGCTTTGAATTTGTCGGGTTTAATTTATTGGCGGAAACTGACGTCGCTATTTTGCTAGAAACGGGTGATGTTTCGCTACAACAATTTATTGCACAGGTACCAAGACCAAGGGTTCAAAAACAAACGCAAGCCGCAATTAGTGCGATTGTTATGAATGCCAATCCATTCACATTAGGGCACCGCTATTTAGTGGAGCAGGCGGCAAAGGCGAGTGATTTCGTTTATGTTTTTGTGGTTAGTCAAGATGTCTCGCTGTTTACAACCGCCGAACGCTTCAAACTCGTTCAACAAGGGGTCGCGGATTTAACGAATGTGGTGGTAGTCCCAACAAGCGACTATATGGTTAGTTATGCGACCTTCCCTGCTTACTTTTTACCAGAATCACAAGATGTGATTGGATATCAAACCGCCTTGGATGCCCAATTATTTAAAAAAATTGCGGCACAGTTAAACATTCAATATCGCTTTTTAGGGGAAGAACCATTTTCCAAAACAACGGCATTATACAATCAAGCATTGGCGACTAATTTGCCACCTGAAGTGACTGTTAAGGTGATTCCAAGACGACAGGCGGCAGACCAGGTTATCTCTGCCACGCGGGTTAGACAAGCCGTTCAAGCGGGCATGATTGAAACCGTTCAAAATTTTGTACCAGATACAACTTACCAATTTATTAAGCAAAACCAGGCTAGTTTACAAGCCAGAATTCAGAAAGGGATGCAAGTTGATGGAAATTAAACATACTGCAATTGCAGGAACGTTAGAGTCGAGTGATATTCAAATCATGCTTTCTAAGGTTGAAGGTGCAACTGAAATCGAATTAGAAAGTGCTGTTGAAAAACAATTTGGAGCTCAAATTCGGACTTTAATGCAAACCATCTTAGATCAATACGGCATTACAAATGTCAAAATTAAGGCTGTCGACAAAGGCGCGCTAGATTGCACCATTAAAGCGCGACTAATCACGGTGATTCAACGGGCAACTGATAAAGAAAATGATCCAGATTGGGAGGTGCTTGGCTAATGGAACGTTTGCGACGGACGATGATGTTTGTGCCAGGTAATAACCCTGGAATGTTAAAGGATGCCGGTATTTACGGTGCTGATTCAGTCATGTTTGATTTAGAAGATTCAGTTTCACTTGCCGAAAAAGATGCGGCTAGAATGCTAGTAATGCAGGCTTTACAAACGGTTGATTACGGTGAAACAGAATTAGTCGTACGGATTAATGGGTTAGAAACACCTTTTGGGCGCCCTGATATCTTTGCAATGGTCAAGGCTGGCGTCGATGTGATTCGGCTACCCAAGACGGAAACGGTTGACGATGTTATTGAAACCGAAGCCGTTATTGCTGAAGCCGAGCATTATTTTAAGATTCCGGCTAAAAGAACTAAAATGATGGCAGCCATTGAAAGTGCCGAAGGGGTCTTGAATGCGCCAGCGATTGCCAAAGCTTCAGATCGATTAATTGGGATTGCAATTGGTGCCGAAGATTATGTGACAAACATGAAGACGCATCGTTATCCTGATGGCGCAGAACTTTCATTTGCACGGAATATGATTCTTCATGGTGCACGAGCAGCCGGCATTGCGGCGTTTGATACAGTTTACTCGGATGTTGATAACGAAGCGGGCTTTAATCACGAAGTTGAGTTGATTCACGAACTTGGTTTTGACGGCAAATCAGTTATTAATCCACGCCAAATTCCGTTAGTGAATGCCATTTATGCCCCAACTGAAAAAGATGTTCAAAATGCAAAAGACGTTTTAAACGCCATTGAAGAAGCACGGATTAAGGGCTCTGGCGTTATTTCATTAAATGGGAAAATGGTTGATAAACCAATTGTGGCGCGTGCGCAACGGACCATGATGTTGGCGGAAGCATCACATTTAGTTGATCAGGAGGGAAATTGGTATGCTGAATAAAGTACAACGCGAATTACCAGATGATTTAATGCAAACAATGGCTTACCAGCCATTTGAAACGGTTGAAATCGGTCATCCTGAAATTCAACGTGTCGCCCCTAAGGTAACAGCTGATCAGGGACACGCGAAATTAGTTTCATCGATTGAAGATGTGATTCAAAAAGTGGGTCTAAAAAATGGGATGACCATTTCATTCCATCATCATTTCCGTGAAGGAGACTATGTTTTTAACGCGGTCATGCAAATTTTGATTGACCAAGGTTTTAAAGACTTAACGTTAGCCCCAAGTTCACTGACTAACGTGATGAACAAGATGGTTGTTAAAGCAATCAAGGCTGGTGTGGTGACCCATATTACTTCTTCTGGGATGCGTGGCGAATTAGGGGATTTAGTCTCACACGGTGGATTAGAAAACCCAGTTATTTTACGCTCACATGGGAACCGTGCACGGGCCATCGAAAGTGGTGATATCAAGATTGATGTTGCGTTCTTAGGTGTTCCTAATGCTGATGAAGTCGGTAATGCGAACGCGATTAAAGGTGACGCTGTCTTCGGCTCACTCGGCTATGCATTGATGGATGCACAATATGCAGATAAGGTTGTTTTGTTAACGGATACGATTATGCCATATCCCAATACACCAGCCAGCATCAAGCAAACGCAAGTTGATTATGTTGTAAAAGTTGATCAAGTTGGGGACCCTGAAAAAATTGGTTCAGGTGCAACTCGCTTTACCAAGGATCCTAAGGAATTGAAAATTGCAGAAATGGTGAATGCCGTTATTACACACTCACCTTACTTCAAACAAGGTTTCTCATTCCAAACAGGTTCAGGTGGCGCTGCATTAGCTGTTACGCGTTATTTGCGCGAATCAATGTTGAAGAAGTCCATTACCGCTTCATTCGCTTTAGGCGGGATTACGAAGCCAACTGTTGATTTACTCAACGAAGGCTTAGTGGATAAAATCTTAGACGTGCAGGATTTTGATAAAGGCGCGGCCGATAGTATGGCAACCACTGAAAATCAACAAGAAATTGATGCTTCTTGGTATGCAGATCCTTATAATAAAGGGGCTGCGGTCAACCAATTAGATGTCTGCATCTTGTCAGCACTTGAAATTGATACGAAGTTTAACGTGAACGTTATGACTGGTTCAGATGGCGTTTTACGAGGGGCAATCGGTGGCCATCAAGACGCGGCCAATGCGAAGTTAACAATTATTTCTGCACCAATTGTCAGAGGACGAATTGCAACGATTGTTGATGATGTGACAACCGTTGTTACGCCAGGTGATTCAATCGATGTCTTGGTCACTGAATTAGGGATTGCGATTAACCCCAAACGCCATGATTTGATTGAAGCATTAAGCAATATTCCATGCGTACCAGTGTTCACGATCGATGAATTACGGCAAAAAGCCGCTAAAATTGTTGGACAAGCAACACCATTAGCCTTCACCGATAAGCCAGTTGCTTTGGTTGAGTATCGTGATGGCACTTTAATGGACGTTGTGTATCAAGTAAAGGACTAGTCGGATGATTAATCTGTTTGCAACTGGCACACCACAAGAGATTAATGCGGTCCTAGCCAATCGTGATCAGCGTGCGGCTTTACAAAATAAATTGGTGCGTTCGACGTCATCCGATAAAAGTGTCGTGACACTCAAGCTCAATATTCCTGGTCCCATTAAGAATAATGCGGCACTGACGCAGCTGTTTAAGACAGGCTTTGCCACTTTTAAACAAGCATTAACAATTCAACGGCAAATTGATTGGGATCAGCCAACAGGTCCCGAAGCGTTTTTGGTGGTTGATGGCTCACCAGAAAAGATTAAGCAACGCGCTGTTATTTTTGAAGACCAGCATCCATTAGGCCGGTTATTTGACGTCGATGTGCTAACTTGGCAAGCTGATTTGCAACAAGCACAACCTGTGAGTCGGCAAGATTTTGGACAGCCAGCACGCCGATGCTTGTTATGTGATCAGCCGGCAAAGGTTTGTGCAAGAAGTCGACGCCATACAGTGGCAGAACTACAAGCTGCAATTAACCAACATTATCAATTATTGATGGAGACGAATTAGATGAAAACATCCCAAGCAATCGCGCAGCTTGCGCAACGTGCACTATTGTATGAAGTGAGCTGCTATCCCAAACCTGGTTTAGTGGATCCCATCGATCATCAAACGCACACCGATATGGATCTGTTCACGTTTATCGATAGTAGTGTCGCGTTACTACCGTTTTTTGAACAATTTGTTCAGGTGGGTAGTACGTTTGAGCAATTGGATTTAACAGCACTAATGGCTCAAATTCGGCCGCTTGGTATGCGAGCGGAAGACGCGATGTTGTCAGCAACCAAAGGTGTGAATACGCATAAAGGGGCGATATTCTCACTAGGAATTTTGTTGAGTGCGACGGGGTATCTACTGCAAAAATCAACATTGACACCACTGAAATTAAGTCAAACAGTTCAAGCCATGTTGGCGGGATTGGTTGAGAATGATTTCCAGGCCCTTAGTCAAAAGGAACCGGCGTGGCTAACAAATGGTGAGAAACTCTACCTGCAATACGGATTAGTTGGGATCCGTGGCGAAGCACAGGCGGGGTATCCAACCATATTTGAAACAGCGTACCCTTACTTAAAGACACAGACGGGTGATTGGAATACGCGGTTAGTGAACACACTAATAAAAATCATTAGTGTTTCAGAAGATTCAAATCTTGTTAAGCGTAGCGGCAGTTTACAAACCTTGAGAGATGTTCAAAAGCAAGCGGCAGCGATTATTGCTGCTGGTGGGATCGAAACTGAAACGGGTCAGCAAGGATTAACGAAATTAGATCACGAAGCAACGCGGGGCCATTACAGTTTAGGTGGCAGTGCAGATCTTCTAATCATTTCGGTTTATATTGATTTGTTATTTCAATAGGCAATAAGAAAAAGCGTCCGACAATTTCTTGTCAGACGCTTTTTTGAATGAATGATTAAGCTGTTTTGGCTTTTGGTTCGCGTCCCAAAATCACTTGGGCGATAATTAAGACGACATAGGCGATTAAAATGCCACCTAGTAGACTGTTGGTTGCGGTTGCTTTAACCAACCAGTATTCTTGCCAAGCGTGATTGTTGAAGACCCACCAGAATAATAGCCCGAATAATAAGGTTAAGATGTTTAAAATGGCGAAGAACCAAAGATTACCATTTTCCTTGTTCTTTAAATAGACGACTGAGAAGATTAAGTTCCAAATCCCCCAACCGATTAATGCGAATATAACGCCCCAATAGATAATTGTTGCTGCCATCATACAACCTCCATAGAAATTCCAATTTAAGTTATGAAAAAGCTTACAGTTCTATTTTAGCATGATTTTTCGTTTATACCAGTGAAAAGATAATTAATGCACAAACTTCTAGTTAAATCGCGCAATAAAACGTTGACTAAGCCCGTTAAAATCGGTACTCTAATACTTAGGTCAAACTAAGTCTAGGAGGCGTCAAATGGAACTCGCACAAAACGCACGCATGAATTCGTTGTTCGAATTTTATGGCGCACTTTTAACGGCAAAACAACATAGTTATATCTCTTTATATTATGGGGATGATTTTTCCCTCGGTGAAATTGCTGCTGAATACAATGTTAGTCGGCAAGCGGTCTATGACAACATTCGCCGGACTGAAAAAATCTTAGAGGGTTACGAAGAAAAGCTACATCTTTACCGTAATTATGAACAGCAAAATGCCAGTGCAGATACGCTACAAAAGTATATTCAAGCGCACTATCCAGACGATCAAGAACTGATGCGCTTGTTGGCTGACTTACTGAATTTAACCGAACAATAATTAACTTAAAGGACTGATAAAAAATGGCATTTGAAGGGCTAACAGAACGACTACAAGGCGCATTGAGTAAGCTTCGGCGTAAAGGGAAGATTACCGAAACAGACGTCAATCAAGCGATGCGCGAGATTCGGCTGGCATTATTAGAAGCCGACGTTAACTTTAAAGTGGTTAAAGACTTTATTAAAGTCGTCAAGGAACGCGCCATCGGGGCAGAAGTCCTTGATAGCTTATCACCGGCACAACAAATTGTAAAAATCGTTGATGAAGAATTAACGAAGATGATGGGTGAAACGGCTGTGCCGTTGAATAAATCACCACATATTCCAACAATCATTATGATGGTTGGGTTACAAGGGGCCGGGAAAACAACCACGGCCGGGAAATTAGCAAAATATTTAATCCAAAATGAAAAAGCACGGCCATTGATGATTGCTGCCGATGTTTATCGGCCAGCTGCGATTGAACAATTGAAGACCGTCGGCAAGCAAGTTGACGCACAAGTCTTTGAAATGGGGACGGATGTCAACCCAGTTGAAATCGTTCGTCAAGGGTTAGCACAAGCGGCCTTACAAAAGAACGATTACGTCTTAATTGATACGGCTGGTCGTTTACAAATTGACGAAGCCTTGATGCAAGAATTGGCTGATATTAATGAGCTAGCCCATCCAAATGAAATCCTCTTAACGGTCGATGCCATGACTGGGCAAGCCGCTGTCGATGTTGCTGAAGGCTTTAACAGTCGTTTAGATGTCACCGGGGTCGTCCTAACCAAGTTAGATGGCGATACACGTGGTGGGGCAGCCCTTTCAATTCGCGCCGTCACTGGCAAACCAATTAAGTTCACTGGTCAAGGCGAAAAACTTGATCAACTCGACATTTTCTATCCAGACCGGATGAGTAGCCGAATCCTTGGGATGGGTGACATGTTGAGCTTGATTGAAAAAGCGCAACAAGATTATGACGAGCAAAAAGCAGCTGATATGGCTGAAAAGATCAAAGAAAATAGCTTTGATTTTAACGATTTCTTGGATCAGATGGATCAATTGCAGAGCATGGGACCTTTGGAAGATATCATGAAGATGATTCCAGGGATGGCTAATAACCCACAACTCAAGAACATCAAGATGGATCCGAAAGACATGGCGCATATGAAGGCCATCGTTCAATCAATGACGCCACAAGAACGGGAAAATCCTGACTTATTGAATCCTAGTCGCCGTCGTCGTTTAGCGGCTGGTGCTGGTCGCCCAATCGTTGAAGTTAACCGGATGATCAAACAATTCAATCAATCGAAAAAGATGATGAACCAAATGTCAAAGGGCAACTTTAACGGCATGGAAGGTTTAATGGGCAACGGTATCAAGGGTAAAATGGGTAAGATGGCCATGAATTCAATGATGAAAAAACAAAAGAAAAACAAGAAGAAACGTCTCAAAAACGCGCGTCGTTTTAAATCTTAAAAAAATTTGTCCTGTAAAGAAAAAACACTTTACACGGCGTTTGAAATTTGGTATATTATGACATGTTAAAGAATTAATAGGAGGTGGCATTAATGTCAGTTAAAATTCGTATGAAACGTATGGGTTCAAAGAAACGCCCATTCTACCGTATCGTTGTTGCAGATTCACGTTCACCACGTGATGGTCGCTTTATCCAACAAGTAGGTTACTACAATCCATTAACAGAACCAGTTGACTTGAAGTTAGAAGAAGAAGTTATCATGGATTGGTTACAAAAAGGCGCACAACCTTCTGATACTGTTCGTAATCTTTTATCAAAACAAGGGATTATGCAAAAATATCACGAAGCACGCTTCGCTAAAAAGTAGGGATTCGTTATGACAGACGTGAAGGAACTAATTATTGCAATTGTTCAGCCACTTGTCGAACATCCGGAAGACGTCAAATTGACTGAACATGAGACAGAACGTTTTATGGAATTTGACTTACAGGTTAATCCAAGTGATATCGGTCGCGTCATTGGCAAGCAGGGACGGGTTGCACAGTCCATCCGTACCATTGTCTATAGTGTGAAAGCACCATACCAAAAACGGGTCCGTTTAAATATTGTAGATGCCTAACAAAAACGTTTAAATGAAGCAGAGATGTTTTATTTAGGCGTTTTTTGTCGATTAAGGAGAAATTAAATGCCAGAAAAATACTATCAAGTTGGTAAAATTGTCAATACCCACGGCATCCGTGGTGAAGTGCGGGTCATTGCGACGACTGACTTTACGGATTCACGATTTAAAAAAGGCGTGCAACTGGCCGTCGAAATGCCCAATGGCCTTGTTGATGTTAAAGTGGCGGCAATGCGCCAACACAAGCAATTCTATCTATTACAGTTCGAAGGAATGGGCAATATCAACGATGTTGAACAGTTCAAGGGCCATAATTTAAAGATTGCTGCAAGTCAACGCGAAGATGATCTGGAAGATGATGAGTTTTACTACGTTGATATTATCGGCTTAGAAGTGGTTGAAGAAGCCGATGGGACCAGCTATGGGAAAGTCTCAGAAATCATCGATCCAGGTCCCAACGATGTCTGGGTGATCAAGCGCCGCGGCCGTTCAGACTTACTCTTACCATTTTTGAAGTCAGTCGTTAAGAAAATTGATATTGAAGCGGGTAAAGCCTACGTTGAAGTACCAGAAGGATTGATTGATAATGAAGATTGATGTCTTAAGTTTATTTCCAGATATGGTTCAAAATGGGTTATCCCAATCAATTATCGGTAAGGCAATTGATCGTGACTTAATTGATTTAGAAGTGACGGATTTCCGTGATTTTTCAGTCAATAAACACAATTCGGTTGATGATGCGCCGTATGGTGGAGGTGCGGGGATGTTGCTCCGACCACAACCGATTTTTGAGGCGATGGATCAAGTGAATGCCAAGAATCCGGGGCACAAACGGGTTATTTTGCTCGATCCAGCTGGGGTAACGTTTAACCAAAAAGTTGCCGAAGAATTTGCTCAAGAAGACCACTTGGTTTTTATCTGTGGGCATTACGAGGGCTATGATGAACGGATTCGCACGCTAGTCACTGATGAAGTCTCATTGGGCGATTTCGTCGTCACTGGAGGCGAATTGGGCGCAATGGTGATGATTGATGCCATTTCGCGGCTTGTACCTGGCGTCTTGGGGAATGAACAATCAGCGGTTACGGATTCTTTTTCGACCGGCTTATTGGAACATCCACAATATACGCGACCACCAGAATACCGCGGTTTAAAGGTACCTGAAGTCTTGATGAACGGAAATCATAAGCTCATTAACGAGTGGCGCGAGAAGATGTCCTTGAAACGGACATATGAACGGCGTCCGGACTTACTAGAGAAGATGACGTTGACCAAGGATCAGTTGCACTGGTTACAAGAAATTAAGCAAGAAGCGGCTGAAAAATAAGGCTTTTATTCTCAGTTGAATTATGCTAAAATTAAAAATTGTGATGATTAGTCACAAAACAACGGTATTCCGCTGGCGCAAGACGTTAATGAATATCTGTGGAAAAAGGAGAGATTCAAAATGAATCCATTAATTCAAGAAATTACTAAGTCTCAATTACGTTCAGATATTCCTGACTTCCGTCCTGGGGACAACGTACGTGTTCACGTGCGTGTTGTCGAAGGTACTCGCGAACGTATCCAATTATTCGAAGGTGTTGTTATCAAACGTCATGGTGTTGGCGTGAGTGAAACTTACACAGTTCGTAAAATCAGTAGCGGTGTGGGTGTGGAAAGAACTTTCCCATTACACTCACCACGTGTTGCTCAAATCGAAGTTACTCGTCATGGCCGTGTACGTCGTGCTAAGTTATACTACTTACGCGCATTACGTGGTAAGGCAGCTCGTATCAAAGAAGCTCGTCGTTAAGATGACATTAAAAAAGGCCGACTCATTACGAGTTGGTCTTTCTTTATGTGGATTACAAAGTTAGGTGATGACAGATGAATCAATGGATCTACGTTGTTTTATATCAAGCAAACCCACTTTATTATGATAAAAGTAAAATGATCCGGGCGTTTAGTTCGGAACAACGGGCCCAAGAATATGTGGCGTTGCTCAATGAGACGCCATATGCGAATCAATCACTAAAAGAGGGCCATTATACTTATCAAAAGTTGAACTTAAACTAATCTAATAAATGCCACTTATAAGGCGCAATCTGATGCTTCTGCGGAGTATGGGATTGTGCCTTTTTGGGTTGCAGCACTTTCTTGAGGGTCATTAGGAGTGCAAGTAGTGGTTCTAATAATAGAATAAAGACGGTAAATCCAAGAAATCCAGCTACGGCGTAGAATGCTTCAGGCGCAAGTGTGAGTTGATTAAAGAACCGTTCGCAGCGGTGGTTGAAGGCGTTTAATTTTTGTTCACTGCCATCACGATCGACTGCGTGGTGGACCTTTGGATGCCGACAAACTTCAAAGCGGATTGGATTTTTTTGATGATTACTAGAAAAGCGCATGCCTTTGCCGAATAAGTAAGGGCTTACAAAAGGCAGTAAACAAAGTACCAATAAAGATAGAATCGCAGTTAGTCGTTTCATTACTAGAACCTCTTTTGTCTTAATTTCAAACTAATTATACCATAAATTAAATGGGTTAGCGCATAAAAAAATAGCCCTCCGACGAGGACTAAGCAGGTGTTCGATAATGGAAATGATAGACTTTAAATGAAATGATCAAGCTAACCACTAACAAGAAAAGGGCAACTAGTAATAAATTAGGGACTAAAATCAAGATGATGTAAGCGACGATTGCACATAAGTATGCCAGTAAAATCAAATTCTGATCGAGTGATAATAAATAAGCAACAATATGCAAAATAATAGCAATAATGCACAACCACCATACTTTCGCCATGGCATCCATATAAGTGGGGATGAATTTCGTAACGTGGGGGTTAACCACTAGAATGATCAAAGATTGTAAAACCGTTACAACTAAGAAAATTAAGTTGAATAAAAACGGTAGTTTGCGATAAGAAATCTTCATATTAATAAACCTCTATCATTTAAGATTCTTTAAGTATAACGAATTTTTTTATAAAAAGAAATATGATTCAATAAATTTAATAATTGGTCAATTAACGGGGGAAATTGCGTTATTAGCTTCGGATTGATACAATCAGGTTAATTTAAAACGAGTAGGTGATTTGATGAATAGTATCCATTTAATTTGTTTAGGTGTTCAGGATTTAACCGTGTCACGTCAGTTTTACCAAGCACTCGGCTTTCAAGCGCCGAATTTAGAAAATGCTGAGACAATCGTCTTTTTCAATAATACTGGGACCAAGTTGGAATTGTTTCCGTACACTGCACTACTAGCCGATATTGGCTTATCCGCAGATAATCATCCATTTCCAAGAACGTTCAACGGCGTGACCCATGCCTTTAATACGCATAGTCAAGCGGAAGTCGATGCAACATTTAAAACAGCTCTCGCTAACGGGGCCACGCTCATCAAAGCGCCAGAATGGGGCGAGTGGGGTGGCTATAGTGGTTATTTCAGTGATCCCGATGGTTACTATTGGGAAGTCGCTTACTCAAAGGACTGGCAATTTGATCAAGATGGGATGGTGGTGATCGAATAGAATGTGGGCGCACGTAGGTTTTTTTGCGTTTTACGCTGTTCAGTTCTTTAGAAGTCTGTTATAATGAATAACGTTCTGGAGAGTTGGCAGAGTGGTAATGCAACGGACTCGAAATCCGTCGAACCGGCTTATACCGGCGCGCAGGTTCAAATCCTGTACTCTCCTTACTTGAATATCTTATATTATCCGACACTAGCCTAATTGCTGTTAAATCAGTAATTAGGCTATTTTTTATTGTTTTCTGATTTACTATATTTGCCCATATTTGCTATCAAAGGTTAGTCAAAAAGGTTAGTCAATTTTGATTTGAAGTGTGCTAAAAATGGTGTTTTTAAGTTAATTTTCGCTAATCCTTACAGCCTCAACGGATAAGCTGCCTTTTTTGACTAACTTTTTGACTAACCCTCAATAATCAACATCTAACGCAGACTTTAGTTTGTCCTTTTGGTTTGATGTGACATGAGTATAAATGTCCATTGTCACACTAATATTCTTGTGGCCTAAGCGCTCTTGAACCGCTTTAGGTGTAATCGTATTATCTTTCTCAAACAGCCATGTGGCGTGCGTATGGCGTAAACCATGCGGGGTAATACGATGCACAAACGTTTTGTAATAGTCATCACCAGTCAGTTGGAAAGTGGTTTTAAACGTTTCGGCACCTTGATCTATAATGCTGTCTAACCAGTTGTTAGGCTTGCCAAGGTTCAACCAGGTGTCTTTTTCACTTGGGAAGACGAGATTAGAGTGGCTAAATTCCTTGTATTCTTGCAACGTATTAGCTACAAGGTTGTTAATGTCTATTGTGCGATAAGACAGCCATTTAGGTGGCTGGGTTGCCAACTTGCCAAACTCATTCATGGCTAAGGTTTTATTTACATCAAGCTTATTGCTCTCTAAATCAACATCAGACCATTCAAGTGCTAGTAGTTCACCTTTACGCAATCCTGTGTAAGCCATTGTGATAAAGTACACCGCGTGCATCATGCTCACGGTACCGTTTGCGCGTCCCTTAACCAGAAAGCGAGTAAACTTGTCTAACTCGTCAGCGCTAAAGAAGTTTGAGCTGGGCGTCTTGTTTGTGTTATTGACTTGCCGTTCTGGTAATAATACGTGATTAAACGGATTGCTTTTAATCAGTTTGATCGTGTAGGCATACTTAAATACTCGATTAGCATAGCGGCTTACGATGTTTAACTTAGCGTACTTGGTTGCCCAACGGTTTACGATTGGCTGCAAGACTTCCGGCGTAATATCATCCATGTTCATTGCGCCAATGTCCGGCAGAATATGACAATCAAAGATTTGTTTTGTTTTATAGACCGTACTTGATTGAACCGTCTTGCGATACGATTCAGTGAACCACCGCTGGTAAACATCATTGAATGTGAGGCTATCGAATTTAGGCTTATTGTTGAACTCGTACTTGTTATTCATCACTTCGGCTTCGATTTTGCGATATGCCGCATTGGCCAAGGCAGGCGTTTTGAAACCACGGCGGGTAGTTGTCGTTTTCTTGTTAGTCGCTGGATTGATACCCGTATAGATTTGGAACATATACTTTTTGACGCCTTTTTTAGTCTCGTACTCTTTGACGGCAGGATTCTTTTTATATTCAAACATTAAAATCACTCCTATTTTATGGTAAAATAGGGTACACAAATAGCGTGCGCTAATGCGTACCGTTTTGGTTAGACACACTCCAGACCGGCCAAAGTTTGGGAGTGTGTCTTTTTTATTGCAAATCAACCAGCAAGGCTTGCACTTGCTGTCGGCTTTTCCGATGGTTGAAGGGTGATTAATAGTCGTCTAAATCAGACTCATAATCCCAATAATCGAATTTATTGGTGCCTTTCAAACTTTCTTTTTTCAACGTTACTTTTGCTGTGGTTTCAAAACGCAATTTAGTCGTTGGGTTCTCGCAAACATATTTAATATAATAGTTATGCTTTCCAACTGCTTTCTTAACAAACAAGCTATAATCATCTAGGTTTGTGAAACTAATGTCGGGATTTTCTGATTCGATAACGCCACGAGCGATACCATAGAACTTCTTTTCTTGCTTATCGTTCAATTTATCCACATCAGTTGACAGCAAAATGTAATCCTTCGAATCATTGTAATGTGGAGCTAACCAAGAAATACGTTCGCGTTCTTTAGCTTGGTGCTGATGATATTTAAAAGTTCCAAAAACACCGCCGGTAATAATGATGATTACCCCAATGATCCAGTACACCTTTTTGTTCATTTTAGTTCCTCCAGATATGTTAAAATAATATTTGAACATAGTAATAATACACAGGCCCTATTGAATCCCCACGATTCTTTAGGGCTTTTTTTGTTTCAATTTGAGCGATAGGACTTGCACCTATGGGACGGCTTGACCGAGCTCAATGATAATTATAAATCTGTTGTAAACCTAATTGCCTTGCCCAAAATTTTAGCAGGGTTGTCGGCGGTGATGATGTACGGATTGTATTCCTGATTATCGGGAATCAGTATAATAATATTACCTTGGTGCTTTACGCGTTTTAAAGTCGCTTCGGTGTCACCATTCACAAGCACCGCGGCTATTTCACCGTCTTCTACTTCTGGTTGCTCTCTTATTAAGACGTTAGAACCATTTGGGACTGTCGGCTCCATTGAGTTGCCTTTCGCCTTAAGATAGAACAGTTCCCCCGAAGGGAGGTTCTCAGTGGATTCTTCTACATAACCCGAAATATTTTCTTGTGCGGTGATTGGATCGCCACAGGCAATCTCGCCAATAATAGGAATTCGAATGATTGACTTTACCAAAGAAATATTTGAATCATCGTTGAAGCCGAGAACTTCCTTAGGGTCTAACCCGAGAGCCTTTGAAAATGTGTCTATTTGGTCTAACGGGAATTGTCTACTTCTATTTTCGTAACGAGAAATAGAAGACTTCGCAACGCCTGTTAAAGAAGCAAGCTCATTAATTGAAATGCCTTTACGCTTTCTAGCTTCAATAAGAATGTTCATAATTCCGTCATTACTTCTCATTTTTATAACCTCCTTCCGTGTCTATAATATACCATATGTTCCAAATGGGAACAATAGTTAATGTTCCCAAAAGAGAAACTTTTTAACTTTTTAGAATAACTTAGTTGACAATCGGGAACAATCGCGATAAGATAGTTTTTGAAAGCGAGGTGATGGGCATGTCAATCAACTTAAAAAGAATTAAAGCAGAACGTGTCGCAAAAGGGTTTACGCAAGAACAAGTTGCAAACAAAATCGGAATGAACCGTTCTTCTTATATCAAAAGAGAAAACGGGAACGTTCCGTTCGGTGCTGACGAACTTGCAAAGGTTGCTGAAATACTAGGACACTATTCAGATATTCAGATTTTTTTTACTCTAAATGTTCCCGAACGGGAACAATTTATTTAAACGAGGAGGAAACAAAATGAATGATTTACAACTATTCAATTTTAAGGGCAATCAAGTTCGAACAGTATTAATTGAAGATGAACCTTATTTCATCGGCAAAGATGTAGCAGATATTTTAGGTTACTCAAGGACCACGAAAGCAATTCAAGATCACGTAGAAGATGAGGATAAAGATGTAGTCCCAATTCAGGACTCCATCGGGCGGAAGCAAGCAACTCCAATCATTAACGAATCAGGGCTTTACAGTTTAATCCTATCCAGCAAGCTACCGGCTGCTAAAGAATTCAAACGGTGGGTAACTAAAGAAGTTCTACCATCTATTCGAAAAAACGGCGCATATCTAACCGTGGAAAAAGCGGAAGAAATCTTATTAAATCCAGATACGATCATAAATTTGGCACAACAAGTCAAAAATGAACGGCAAGGACGTTTGATTGCTGAACAACGGGTTAATGAGTTAACACCCAAGGCAACGTATTACGATACGGTACTGGCTAATGAAGCGCTCGTGTCAATTACAGTTATCGCAAAAGATTATGGTATGTCAGGCACCAAGATGAATATGCTGCTACATGATTTGAAAGTCCAATACAAGCAAGGTAAAACATGGCTATTGTATGCCAAATATCAACGCAATGGTTGGACTCAATCCGAAACACAGATGGTTCGAAGAAAAGACGGTACAGAAAAAGCAGTTCTCAACACTAAATGGACGCAAAAGGGCCGGCTAGGGTTGTATGAACTGCTTAAACTGAACGGTGTATTACCAACTATTGAACAACAACAAACGGCATAGGAGGCTTAAACATGGATAAAGAATTCTATGAAGCAATTATCGAATTACAACAAAAAACGATTGAAAAGTTGTCGGAAACTAATCAATCGTTGATGAGATATTTAACGATAAATGCTAATCAGAGCGAATCTGTAAAAGGAATGACCCTTGCGGAATATGAAGCAAAGCATCAATAGACAATGTGCTCTTTAATATATTTCCATTGATCTTCCGTTAGCCAACCAGAATATTCGTTTTTTACAATTTCAGTTATAAAAAATTTATCGCCGGAATCTGCTTTTGCTTTTAGTTTATCCATCATTTCAGAAGCGGAAAGGTTACTTCGCAGTAAATAAGTCGAATCCCAAAAGTGACACCATTCACCGCTAGAGAGTTCACTTTCGATAATTTCTTTAATTTCAGTGTAGCGCTGACCAGGACTATTAAGGTCATACGTTAGCATGAAGGGTTTGCTCATAATAATCAACTCCAAAATTTTTAAATTAAATAGCGCAACTGGATTGTGTCACTATTCACTTAATATTATATACAGTATGAAGTACGAAATCAAACGTTATATACAACATGTAGTATCAGGAGGCAAAAATGTGGAAGCAAATTGAAAGTATCATGAAATTAAACAACATAAATCAAAGACAACTTGCTAAAAAAATGCAAGTCAGTCCCGGAATATTAACTGAGTTAAAAAAAGGTCGTATTAAAAAGCCTAGCTTTGACCTTATGTGCAAATTTGCAGATGCGCTTGGCGTAAGTTTGGACGAATTAAGAGAGAAGGAGGGTTAACCATGGCGGCAATACTAAGCGATGAAGCATCGCAAGAGCTAGCAGAACAAGTCTGGCAGAAGGTTGAAGAACTTGCTAAGTCAATAGCCCTTAAGCCTCGAGAAACACAGGATAAACCAACAATCAGCGGTTACCTTAATCAAACAAAAGCACAAAAGTACGCCGGTTCGAAAGCGTTACTCGAAAAACTCGAACAAAACGGTCTTGGTCGCTATGTCATTGATGGCACCATCCGCTACAAAGTGGCTGATATTGATGACGCAATGAACTTGTTCCGTGAATAAAGGAGGTTTCTAGATGAACTGGGACGTATACAAACAACTAGCTGACCGATGGTATGAAGGCTACAAACACAAGTTATATATCCAACAACAAAAGGAGAGAGATCATGAATAAACATATGTACATGGCAGTTGCGATTAGCTTAATGGCTGGGCTATATATCCCAAAGCCACTGCAATTGATTGTAACGCTCATGATTATTACCTCAATGGTAACTTACATGTTTACCAAGAGCGATGAATTTTTCGGCACAAAAAAAGCCGACAGTGTTGACGACACTGACGACCAGGTTAATTAGTTTTAGACGACTAATTTAACCTCATTGTACCACGGACCATAAAAAATAGAAATGAGGATGTTAATCATGGATAGAAATACTGAACGTTTAAAACAAGCTGAATGGCATGCACCTGAACCAGATGAACCAATCAATAAAGAACCAGTCAACAAATATTTCTTTATCAAACTAGCAACTGGCGGCTATCAGCGTATTCAGTATAAGGACACTGAACAAGGCGCTCAATCAGCGTTAAAAGACTTATTAAGAAGCTATGAGCTTCAAGATTTGTTAATGGCTGACTGTGATTATACTGCACGAGATATTTTGGAACTTTTCAATCCAACGGAGGTTTAAAAATGATAACTCAAGAACTAGATACAACCCAAACACCAGAACTTAACAAAGCGCTTTATGCGACCGCTAAGGTATTTGTACAACCGCCTAAGAACAAAGAGGCGCATTACGGTAAGTATGCTGATTTAAGTGCAATTGACAAGGCAATACGAGAGGCGATTAAAAAAGCTGATTCTGGTCTTAGTTTTTACCAAGGCGTTCTAGACAATCAGAGTGCAAATGGCAAAGACTCATGCAAGATTTACACAACAATTCGCCATATTAGCGGAGAATCACTAACAATTTATGGTGATTCATTTCCGAGAGATGCAAAAATGCAAACTCAAGGCGCTAATGAAACATATGCAAAAAGAACAAGTTTATGTCTAGCGTTTGGCGTTGTTGCAGATGATGATGATGATGGACAAGCTGTTGCATTGCTTGATGACTACAAAGCCAAGCAAGAAGAGGCTAGAGAGCGAGTAACTAAATGGATTGCCTCAGAATTTATGACTCTAAAAAAAGATGAGATTGATAAATTGCGGTTAGTTCTTAAAAAGAAAGATAAGAAACCAACTGACTTATCGTATGCCGAAGCGTTTCAGCTAGCTGGAGCACTTAACTTTTATAAATTACAGCAAGGTCAATTTGAAGAAAAATGACGGTTTACGGCAAACTTGGTAAGTACTCTAAACACAAACTTGAGATTGAAACAGATGATGAGCTAGACATCTATAAGATTGGCAAGTACGCCAACGGTCGTCAGGTGTCTGTGAGCGTCGATATTGAAGACGGTAGGCGTATTAGTCCTGACCAACGTAAGAAGACATACGCGCTGATTCATGACGTCTGTGACTACTTAGGTTATCCAGATGATGCAATGGAAGCATGGTTTAAATATCAGTTTATCCAGCATAAAGGCATTGAGTGGTTCAGCTTAAGCAACTGCAGCATGTCACTGGCAACGAGCTACTTAATGTTTATTTTAGATTTCTGTTTTGAAGAGGATATACCTTTCAGAACTAAGACATGGGACATGATCCCGACAGATTATCATTTAACGTTGCAATGTTTAAAGCATCGTAAGTGCGTCATTTGCGGTAAACGAGCACAGTTTGCGCATGTTAATGCGGTCGGTATGGGTGTTAATCGGAACAAGGTTGACCATACTAAACGATTCGTTATGCCGCTTTGTGTTAACCATCATACCGAGCAGCACAACAAAGGAATTAACTCGTTTATTAATTATTATCACATCAAGCCGGTTAAACCGGATTTAGAAACACTAAGAATATTAAAAGTCAGAGGCGACTACGAAGATAAGGAGGGCTCAAATGGATCATAAGGAAGAGCCGAATTACTACGCAATAATCCCAGCTAATGTGCGATACGATAAGCGACTTATTCAAGGTGCTAAGTTACTTTACGGCGAACTAACAGCGCTGAGTAATCAAAAAGGTTATTGCTGGGCTAGTGATACTTACTTTATAAAACTGTACAAAGTCAGCAGAAGAACTGTGCAATCGTGGTTTAAATCACTTGAAGACGGCGGTTATATCAGTCGCGAAGTGGTTTATAAGGGCGACACTAAAGAAATTGACGCTAGGTATGTACGAATTCTGCATAACCCTAGTGCAGAAAACTGCGTAACCCCTAGTGCAGAAAACTGCACAGTTAATAATACATCTATTAATAATACAAATAATATAAAACCATTGTCGAGCAAGCCCGACCCTGTCCCCTACGGTGAGATAATCAGCTATTTAAATGAAGTGACTGGGAAGAATTTTAAAAACGTTGAAACGCACAAGAAACTGATTAGAGCTAGATGGAACGAGAAAGCCACTCTAAGCGATTTTAAACGTGTGATAGATAACAAGTCTAGTGAGTGGTTAGGGACTGATATGGCGAAGTATCTGCAGCCTAGCACGCTGTTTGGAAGCAAGTTCGATCAGTATTTAAACCAAACGAATGTCGCTAAGCAGAAAGGAGGCTCATATGCAGGAGTTGAATTCTAGTTTAGGTAACAGTTTTAGCTTACTTAAAAAGGTTAAGACGTTGCCAACGTACTGCGAGACGCACAGAGATTGCCATATGACGCAATTAGAAGGACACGAGCCATTCTGCCCCATGTGCGTTCGAAAAATCAAACACGAGCGCGATACGGCTATTGTGATGCAAGGTACGTGGCAAAGTTATCGCAGAGCATTCCACGGCGTCTTACAGAATGACTCAATATTTGATGATGACGACTTAAAACCGGCGACGTTTGCTAATTACACAGTCGATTCAGGCAGTGAAGCGGAGACCAACTTAAACAAGGTGCGACATATTGCTGGTCAGTATTTAGACCGTGGATATAAAGCGAACACGATCATTACGGGTATGCCTGGGGTTGGTAAGTCTCACTTAGCTGTTTCGATGCTAAAAGCAGTTAATGAGCATATTAAGCCAGACGCTGCGTGTTTGTTCGTCTCAGTTAACGAGCTGATGCGATTGATTAAGGATTCATTTAGCAATAAAAGCAGTCAGTTTACAGAGCAACGTATGGTGAAACTGCTGGGTGGTGTTAACTTATTGGTCCTTGATGATTTAGGAAGTGAAGCCTCATTCCAAAGCAATCACCAAGAAGCGAGCGAGTGGGTGCAGCAAGTCTTGTTTGGCATCTTGAACAAGCGTAACCGGACGATCATCACGACTAATTTAACTAGCGAAGAATTAACGAAGATTTATAATCCAAAACTATTAAGTCGTATGTATAAGGGTGTCGTCAAAAATGACGGTGTTATCAAGTTTACTAATGCGACGGACGATAAAAGAAAGGTTGTTTTCTAAATGTGCGATTTATGTAAAGACAGAAAGATTATTCATGTAGTACAAGGCTTCGGCGTAACAGTTAAGCCGTGCCCACAATGCAATGATAACTACAGAAAGGCGCAAGGTTATGAAGTTAACAATCACGGGTGAACCAGTAGCGGCTGGCCGCCCAAGGTTCAGTAGCCGCGGTGGCTTTGCTAAAGCGTATGATCCCAAAAAGAGTCGGGATTATAAAAAAATGATTAAAAAACAAACCAAGCAGCAGCTGCCAAGCGACTATGAGCTATTCGCTTGCCCGATTGAGGTCGACATAAAAGTATACCGGTCAATTCAGAAATCAGTTAGCAAGAAAGAATATGCTAGAAGGCTCTCAAATGACGTTAGACCGACAGTCAAACCCGATGCGGATAATTACATCAAGATCATCTTAGATGGCTTAAATGGGCTCGTATGGCTCGATGATAACCAGATAACGGATGTAGCAGCACATAAATATTATTCAGACAAACCTAGAGTGGAGGTTCTAGTAAATGGATCATAAAGATTTTACAGACGAACAACAGTTGTTCTACGACAAATTAGAAAAATCGGTGGAATTATCTGGTAACGATTTTGCGACTGGATACAAGACACTTCTAGACATCATTTATTATCGGGTCAACAAAGAGTTAAGTAATGCGTTTGAAAACATGCCAGAAGAAGACAGACGGGCAGTTATAGCAGACTACTGCTTGCCA
>ENA-UOZA01000137-UOZA01000137.1-food-metagenome-genome-assembly--contig:-NODE-137-length-24281-cov-48.891067_pt1 | contig 24281 bp, 31 predicted proteins | sample MGYA00249867_ERZ772721 | MGnify/ENA primary metagenome ERZ772721 (study PRJEB29005, sample SAMN08379453) | food metagenome | isolation source: cheese spiked with Escherichia coli O103 | study: EMG produced...
TAGTAAGTTCAGTTCCTTTTTTAGCTGCATGAGTGAAGTCGTTATTCTTCCACCAAGCCCAAAGTGCAAAAACTGTTGTAATTACAGTGCTAACAGTATTATCGTCAAGTGGCAATGGATTAATACCCAATGCTGTTAGAATTTGGTTAATGATAGCTAACCAGAGTAAGATTGTTCGTGTAAGTGTACCTTTATCGATTGTTTTCATGTTCTTTCTCCTTTTAAAGTATTTTAGTAATTATATATCCAATAACAGTTACGGCAAGAGTAAGCATAAAGCCCCAAGCCCACTTATTATTGGCTTCCATTTTTTCTATAAGTTTTGCATTTGATTGGGCTATTAAAAGCGCTCGTTCTGCTTTATCTCTAACTGTTTCATAGTTATCCAACTTTGTTTCAATTCGAGCTAATCGTTCGAGTACTTCTCGCCATGCTTGCTCCTCCATAACCCCTACTTTCTATTCTTTATCCTAATGGAATATTTATTGAAAACTGAATTACCTTGCCACTCATGGTCGTTGGATTGGGATTACCAATGTTTATTTTCCCATCATTACCGACTGTAACACTCGCAACGCTAAGTTGACCTAGCGAATATAGTAACCCTAACGTATCAAATCCAGAAACACCACTAAATTTACTGGACATAGTACCAATTGTTATAAGACTATTGGGTGCTATTGAAGGGATTGTGACGTCTTTCGACTGTGCATAAAAAACACCATTATTTATTCTTGCACGTAAGGTCCCAGATGTCCCTACTCCACTCGATCGAGTGATGTCAGTCCAAGGGACGTCAGTTGATAACTTTGTGCCTTGAGGTGTAAGTTGAGCAAAATTTCCATCCGAATCACTTATGGAAAAACCTTGAGAATTGACCGCAACGTCTTTAGTAAAATTCGTTGAGTTATTAACGAACTTCATTGCAAAGCCCTGTTCGGTGTCAACTGCCAAATCATTTTTTGTGTTTACAGTTCCATCCGTCTTTGAAATTGCAATATGATTATCTTTGATTTCTGTAGAGGTTGTAACTGGGCCATTAGTTGTTGTACTTACGAATTCACCATCAGTAATTTTTAAATTTTTTGCGTCAATTTTATCAGCTTTAATTGAATTAGCTTCAAGATTGTTCGCACTTAAATAATTAATCATCCAGTGAGTGCCATTGTAATAGTACTCCGTATTAGGCTTGATAACTGTTCCATCACTTGCGGTAAGGTCAGAGGTGCCTGAATATTTCCAAGTTAAGCCTTTGAATCGAGTGCTTGGCTCAGTATCAGAAACAATTTTACCGGGGTCACCGTTACTTCCAGCAGGGCCCTGTGGTCCAGTATTCCCCTGAGGTCCTTGTGGACCTGTTGCTCCAGTATTTCCCATTTTAGCTACTGAATACCCTGTTTCACTGGTATTGTCCGTGTAAGCCCAAACAGTCTTAGTCCACAGATAACTACCTGCTGCAACTGTCGGAACTGTTGTAACCCAACCGCTAGTTGGTGCTGTTGTGCCACTTGTAGAGCCTGCATATGTAATGGTCGTAGTTTTGATACCAGTACCATCTTTACCAGCAATTCCGTCATGTCCATTATTCCCATCTTGTGCAATATAAGATACTGAATAACCTGTTTCACTGGTATTATCCGTGTATGTCCATACTGTTTTAGTCCAGAGATATTGACCTTTGACTAGAGTAGGGACTTGTGAAGTCCAACCAGTTGTTGGTGTAACTGTACCGCTTGAAGATATAGTATATGTAATTGTAGTTGAACGTAGTCCAACACCGTCTTTACCTGCTATACCGTCATGACCATCTTTCCCGTCAATTCCCTTAAATACAATCCAAGGTGCATATTTAGTAGGGTCTGTGGATGCTGTAGTGTTAAAGTCTGTATATTGACCAATGTAACTAGGATGTGCTTCTGATGGTGCAGGTGACCAAGGTGTTGAAATATTCCCCTCTTCGAGCTTTTGGTGATGATAAGTTGTTGTGATATCGACACCAGGGACAATTCCAGCGTGCCCGGCATAGAGTAGAAGGTGATAGTTGTGAGAATCATTTGGAATTGTAAAAGTAATGCTATGCCGTTTGCCATCAGCGGGGAATGCATATATTCCAACTGCCGTGTTAGTACTATTTTCAAATACACGTATTGATGCCTCTGCTATCTTATCGGTACTGTTCTTAGCTTCCGCTGAGAATGTGTACGTTTTTCCATGCTCAAAAGAGAATCCAGTATCAATATTTGCCCATGCAGGGTATCCATCAGTTGTGTGCGAAGTGACACTAATATCCTTATCTGTGTTGTTAAGCAGATTTCTTCCACCGCCAATGTAGAACCCATCCGTTCCATCAGCACTGTTAGCGTATGCTATGTGAGTTATTGTCCCATCATTAACGTTACTTACTGTGATACTATTGCTTGCTACTATCTTCATCAGTTACCTCCGCCCAAATTTCAATAATTGGGGTGGAGATACCATAAGTCCGCCAGATTTGTTCAATCACATCACTTGCACTTGTCGCTTTAAAGCTAACTTGTGTGATTTCTCCCCCAAGTTCAATATTGGCATAAAATGTACTTTTCATTATTGATTCACCTCACATGTATATTGAGCTTTGACATTGATATCAGTCGCAGCAACACTAATTGTTTTACCAGTTTTATATTGATTGCCTGTACCGCCAAAATTGGCATTTAATACACCATTTTGATCACGTTGAGACCATTTATAAGTATAAGTTTTTCCATTTGTATCAATTTCAGCACCAGATTGAAATACTCGGCAAGTAAGTGTTGTTGTACCAGAACCGTTTTTAAAAATGCTACCTGCCGTACTATCAATCGTACAAGTTAATGGATCTGTATAATCAAGAAGAGTAATAATTCCACTAACTGATGTACCTGCTGTACCACCTGCGCGGTCAATGATCATAGCCTTGAACGTTTGAGCATTTGTAACAGCCGATGGTAGAACTGTTAGTATCCCTTGAGAAGTTGTATTTGTACCAGCTGCTACATTGGGCGTTTGACCAGTTGTAGATGACGTACATAAATGCCAACCTAATCCAAGGTTTGAGTTATAACCAGTTGAACCAGTTGTGGTTACACTACTATCTGAATAACCGAAGAATATCTCTTTATTTCCTGCAGAAAGTTGTCCCCCTTTATATAGATCAGCGTTAACTGTTAAGCTTGCAGGCATGGAATTGTAGAACGCTCCACCATTGCCAGCATAAACATTCGCAAGAACAGCTGATTTAGCAAGTTGTACAACAGTTAAATCTAAAACAGCTGAGAACGGAACGTTTAAACCTGTATTAGGGTCAACCCATAATCCAGAAGCAGTGAATCGTGACGCTGAGTTAGCAATTGGGACATTGACTTTTGTTGTCAATACACTATTTGCGCTTCCGCTCATATATTGAGTATCAGTATTAGTAGTTGAAGTGATAGTTGTTGTTGTGGTTCCATCTGCTCGTGTCCAAGTAATATTTCCTGAAATTCCACCAATAACAGAAGTTGTACTACCTGCTTTAGTAAGGTTGAGCGTTAAAACTTGTGGAGTAGTCGCATAACTTGGTGACCATGTTTGAGCTGTTGCATCATAAGTTTGAGTAGTCACCCCACTCGCTGTGATGAAAGCGTTGAGTTGCATCCCATCTGATAAATCTGTGATTGTGATTTGCCCACTTGAGACAATTGACATATTTTATTCCTCCTATTTAATTAAGTGGTTCTGCAGTGCAATCAAATGTAGCTCTCTGCCAAACATCACTATTTGTGATTGTAATTGATTTCTGACTTGTTTGATGAGCAAGATTCCAAGCGGTATCTACTATTCCATCAGCGTTAGTTTTAGACCATATATAAGCAAATTTTGTTCCATCACTATCAATTTCTTTATTATTTTGATAAAGTATCGCAGTGAAAGTTGTATTAATGATATTATTTTTAAATTGATAGCCATTAGATGAATCAATAACTAGATTAATCGGGCTAGTTCCATCATTAACATTAGTGATAGTCACCGACTGACTAGCGACTACTTTACCCGCAACCTTTGCTTTAAAGCTATAAACTGCTTTATCAGTTACTCCGCTGGCATCAACTGTAATAGTCTGAGCATTCGCGACTACTGTTCCATCTTTCGACCATTCATAGCTGTCAGCGGTTGTTTCAGCCGTTGCAGAACCTTTGAAAATATGAGCTGATAAAGTTGTTGAACCAGTACCGTTTTTAAACTGTGTACCGTTAGTTGTGTCGATGCTGCCAATATATGGTGTAGCTGCATCGACCAACTGATTGACGATGGCTTGGATGTCTGCAGAAGCTTCACTTTGTTGTTTTTTAAAATTTGAAAAAGTAATCTTATTTAATGTCGGATTGCTAAAACTTATCTCCATTTCAGAAACCCTTGCTGATAAAAGCAAACCTACATTCCCATCAGAATCCATAAAGTTATCATCTTGAATATTGATGGTATCACCAATTGACAAAGGTCGATCATTACCAACCGATTCAAGAACTAAGCTACTATTCGCTAACACCTCATAAGTAACTGTCGGATAAGCGAATTGTTTAAATTGACTTACGCAATAGCCCCACATATCATTAACATTGGTGTATTCTGTTTGAAAGTCTTTACGAATCCATTTATCACCATTATTAGACTTGATTTGAGATTTGAATAAATTAAGAGAAAGAGGCGCATAGGCTGTGTCACTACCAGCTCTTTTATAAAACTCTTCGACTCCATCCTCGTTTTTGTAACTAAAACTAGAGCTGTTCCAGTTTAAATTATCTGATCCAGTGACAGTTGTCGCATTGAATAAATTAGTTGTGTCTCCAGTTCTTGTAATTCCACTTATATTTTTCCCAAAATTTAAAGAGACATCATTTCTATTTGTTCCAACACCCTGGATATTAACTCCATCATTGGCACGATAGATATTTAAAATGATGGAATCAAGTGTTCCATCATCATTTAAATGTGTAATAAATTCAAATTCTGCATCAAAGTTTCCAATCACAGATATTAGACGGGCAAGTTTACTTTCCTGCCCATCATAATTAATTGTTCGTGTCAGACTTGAGACTTCATTAGTTCCAATAGTTATTTGAGCATTTGCGATTAATCCCATTTGGTCAAAGTACCATTGAATATTATGGCTTGATGTGTTGACTAAGGCATTGGCTTGCTCATTTCTTAATTCTAAATTCAATGAAGAACAAGTTAAAGTAATTTGATAATCACTTTCTTGAACATTTTCTACTCCAAATAAGTGGTCAATGCCATCATAAGTGAAACTAATATAAGCTTGTTCATTTAAAAAACGGCAGTAATCTTGTAACTGGCCGTTGATAAATTTATTTACAGTAAATATAAATGTTTCTGCTCCTTGGTCTTTATACCGATGCCAATTATCATTGAAAAAAGAAGGTAGCATCGGTATATCATTATTGATAATTGCTACGGTTTTAAGTGTATTATCATGAACGACTATTTCCATTATAAGTTCCTTTCTTTATATGATATTTGAACAATTGGCGGAGTAGTATTCCATGTAGACTGCAAGATTTTTAATGTACTTCTACCAGGAGGGATTGAAAAAGGTTCAGTGCCTCTAATTTTTTCTTGAATAGCTGGCATACCGTTGATAACAACTGTGTCTTTTCCGTTCATATTAACAGTAATTTTAGAGTTGGCTGCATAACGATTAGGAACATCTTTCCAAACAGATACATTATTTTTAGTAAGATTTATTTGTCTAATTGATAAATTATTGATAAATTTGTTCGAACCCTTAAATTGTCCAAGGTACAAGTAAACTTTTGAAACTTCAACATCCGCAAGTTCTGGAACATAAATTGTTTTACGGCTTCCGTACCAGTAAAAACCTAGGCTTGCTCCTTCTTTCAAAAAATCGGCATCCCCAGTTGAACTATTAAACATATTATTAGGATATTTTTGATTTTTTTCGGCATTGTTTGTTTCAAATCCAAATGATGTGTACTCTTTAGGAGTATTACCTCCAACCCAAAATGAACATTTAGCACTATTTCCACTCATGTCACTTTTGGTAATCCCATAACCAGCCACCAACTTATCATTGATGTCAGTAAATAGAATTTGGAGGATTCCTGTTTGGCCCATAGCTCCCGCCCAAGCAAATAAATTAAAGTGAGAATATAGATTTGCAGCGCCTATATGCCTATTAGAATCAGCCGGTAGCGTCATAACTTTCATTCCGCCGCCTGCAAATTGAGTTGCTGACATTGTTCCTTGAGTTGCAAATCTTAGTCCATCACTTTGAAAGCTAATCGTTCCATTCGTTCCAAGCCCTGAATTTTGAGGATTAACAGTTCCAGCTGCAACATCTTTAAATTTAGAAAACGATGTGTCATCCTTGCTATCATATAAATATTCACTTTCAGGTTTTACAACTCCATCTGCTTCTTGCCTATTTCCTATTTCAATTGCTCCATTTTGACCAGCAATTGCAATATACCCATTCTCATGAACGTTGGTAATTTCTATTGTTGGAAATGCCTCAAGATTACCTGTGTTATTAATTTCAACATCTACAGAGCCATCTGAATTATTGGTAATTTTCCCTAATCGATTACCAGAATTCGAAGCATTTAGAACATTTGTTTCGACTGATTCTGATACTCCGCTTGGAACTAAAAAGGTAATTGAACCTACAGCTTGATAAAATGATGATTCATCTAATGTCGGCGTTCCATCAGGAACAGCCCACCAAACTTGATTGGGATCATCGTCAAAAATCAAAGCAGCTGGTTGCTTTACATTTAAAGCACTAGCCAAAGCTTTTCTCACAGAGGTGAAACGGTCTAATTGAACATTTGCAATAAAGTTAACTGTAATTGATTTCGAATTAATTGAATTTTGCGTGAAATCAGCGCCAATAATAGGATTAGGTTGAACCGTATTCGTCCAACCAGCCCCTATATTTCTTGTAATTGCTGTAAAACCATCAACGATTGTCGATAAATCTACATCATTAAATTTAACTGAAAAAGCCATTTTTAATTTTTACCCCACAATCTATTTTGTTGATTTACATAGTCAGTTAAGGCTTGATTCATATAAGGAGCTAACCCTTGAGACACATTACGCCCATCTAATAAAGCATAAGCTATTAGAGGATTTTTCTTAACATCTTCAATGGAGTTAAATATATTGGATAATAAAGCTAAAACTGGTGAAAGGTCTGCTGTATTGCTTGAAGCTCTATTATTTCCGTTAATTCTTTGATTAGCTTCTGCAAGCAATTGATTAGCCCTTGCATTTTTTTCAACAGACAAAGGAATAACCATTTCTGGTTTATTTCCTTCGCCAATTTCATATAGTCCGTGGCTACTAATTAATCCACCATTTTCATAACCATGTCCATTCCCAAGGAATGACAAACTTGGACCATAGGTTTTTTTAGCATAATTAAGAGCAGCTAATAAGTTATCGTAACCATTAAAAATATCACCGTGACTAGGGAATTTATTGGCGTTGAAAGTTGAGGAAATTGTTTGCATCAACCCTTTAGCAAGGTCGCCAGTGATATTGTTAATATCCCCGATATTTCCTTGTACTGCTTTTTCATTACCGCTTGACTCAGAAGCGATTTGGCGAAGCACACGGTCAATCATGTCTTGGCTAGTACTCAAGCCGTTAGCTGCAAGTGCTTCTTTAACTTGTCCAGCCCAACGTTGAACACCGGAACCAGATGGCGAACCTTGAGAACCGCCACCGTCATCTTCGTGTTTTTTCTTTAATGAACCAAGTAACTTCTTGATTGGGTCAACGATTGCATTGACAAATCCATTACCAAGAGCTGGTGCTATAGAAGTAACTAAAGGAGAACCACTAATACCTGATATAGCATTAGTCATGAAGTGAGTTAAAGTCTTAATGGGATGCTTAATCATTTCTGTTAAGCCATCCCATTTATCTTTAACCCACGAACCAATAGAACTCAACCAATCTGGAGTACCATTTTCAAAATGAGGGATAGCGTGAGCAGGAACTACTGTTTCCCCGCCTTGGAAGTTAACAAGTCTGTTCCGACCTTCGAGTACATGCATTTGACCTGAATTGTCTATAACAGCTTCTTGGTAATGTTCGCCTGGTGCATCGTTAATTAATGCGACCCCTTTAGGTGCGCCTTTAGTACCGTTCGCCAGTTTAGGTATTTTACTAATTGCGTTTTTAGAACCACCGAATGTATGAATAACACCATTAATTCCGCCGATACCATTGTTTATGACACCTATAACTGAATTGATACCATCTTTTCCGAATTGGATTAAACCATCCCACATACCTTTCCAAAAATCACTGACTTTAGTTTTAATTGTGTTGAATGTATCCCAAATCTTAGTACCGAAACCTTCGATACCTTTTTTGATAGAATCAACCTTTTTACCAAAGATAGACTCAACAAAACCCCATAAAGCATTCCATATCTTCTGAATATCCTTGCCGAGATTTCCCCATTTACCTGTAAAGAAATCAGTAAAAAGTTTTAAAACTGACTTAAAAATGTCAATATATTTATTAAATACATTACCAATCCAAGACCATGCACCATTCCATGCGTTTTTTATTCCATTTAAAAGCGAATTGAACACTTTAGAGAATGACTTACCGAAGTTGTTGAAACCTTTAGAAACACCGTCCCATGTTTTCTTGAACCATTTAACAACACTACCAGCCCATTTTGAGACTGCTTTAGCTATACCATTGATGAAGTTTCGGAATTTCTTATTGTGCTTGTATAGTTCTACAAATGCGGCGACTACAGCGACAATGCCTGTGATAATAAGGATAAATGGATTAGTTTTTAAAAAGTTAAAAGCGAGTTTCATTCCTGTCCCTGTTAACTTAGCTGTTTTCAATAAACCCTTTAGTGCAAGTTGAGCTGCTTTTACAGATGCTTTAGCAGTAAATGATACTGCTTTAGCGAGTCCTTTACCGGTTATTTTTGCAAGCTTAGTCAACCCTGAGAATGTCTTAGTTATCCCTTTGACCGCAAGTTTACCAGTCCACTTGAAGCCTTTACCAACTCCAACAGCAGCTTTACTGATAATTCCAAGTTCTCGCTTAGCGTCGCTTCCGTCAACCCTTGGTTTTATAAATAATCCTGAAATTCCAGTGGCTGTTTTTTGATTGAACTCCCAAAACCTAAAACTAATTTTTTAGCTTCTTTAAATTTTTCTACACCTTTTAAAACGCCTAATGTACCTTTTAATGCAATGTTAAGTCCTATAATTGCAAGAGCAATTTTCTTAACGTCTTCCGGATGTTTTGATGCCCAAGTCCCAAACTTCTCAAGCCAAGGTAGAACTGTTTTTAGAGTGTCGCCGATTAACTTAAATGCAGCACCGCCTAATTCTTTTACCATACCAAAAAAGTTTTTGATATCATTGGCGTGTTTAGAAATAAAGTTCCCTAATTTCTCGATTTCATTAGCTAGTCCATTCGCAAAGTCTGCTAATGGATTTTTCGTTCCTTTAAAAACGGAGCTAAAAGCTTTAGAAATAGTTGTGACAGATTTATTTGCACTATCTCCGATATGAGTAAACGCCTTTTCCGTTTCCTCTCCATCAAGAGATTTAGATATGTTTTTTAAGAAATTATTATTTGTTTTAAAGAAACCTTCTGTGATTTTTCCAGATAAACTTTGGTATTTTTCTTGCAAGTGACCAGAAAATCCGTCAAATGAAGTGAGGTAGTTTTCAAGCCCTTTAGGTTTAGCGGCACTCATGTTTTCAATTGTCTTTGATAAATCAGACATTGAAATTTTACCGTCTTTTGCTAATTCGTTGAGTTTATCACGAGAGACACCCATTGTCGTGGCTAATGTTTTAGCAAACCCAGGTAGCGTTTTTTCCATTTTGGTAATTGAACCAGAAGTAATTTCACCACTTGCATTCATTTGAGTAAACTTAGTGATAATATTTTGCATTGCATCATCAGATTTACCAGTTGCACGACCTAAATTAACAAAAGCGTCAGATAATTTTTTAGCCCCATCAGCCGAACCTGTTAATCCATAAGTTTTTTTAGTTAAAAGACTTAATGTATCAATGGAATATCCTGATTCTTCTCGCAAATTTTTGATATTATCAACTAAAGAATCATTCAGTTTTTGATTACCATTTGTAAAATTATTCAAAGAAACCGATAAATTCTGCATTTCTTTGTTATACTCTACGCCAGCTTCTAACGCACCAGTAAATTTGCTCTTAATATCACCAATCGCACCGATTACACCGGTAGCTAAGATGTTCCCTAAAAAGACATCTTTAAAATGGCTATGTGTACGGTCTAATAAACCATTAAGACTTCTAAGCTGACTCTTTACTTTACCTATACCTTCTGTACGAGGTTTTATTTCAGTGCCGTTGAGCCTTTTTATATCTCGAGTAGCTTCTGAAACCTTTGTGGACATTTGCGCCACACGAACTTCTTGAAGTCTATAAGCCTTAGAGTTCTTATCGCCTGATTCCCCTAGTTTTTCCAATTCGGTTTTTTGAATCTTTAAAATTTGAGAATATTTTTCTTGAGCTGACTTTAATCCATCAATTTTGGCTTTATTGGCTTCTTCAGTTTTTCCTTCCGCTTCGAGTTGCTTTACCCGTTCTTCCGTAAGCTTGTTAGAATGTTGAACTTCCTCGTTAAGTTTTGCAAGTCCTGATTTTTGGTACTCATAAGCTTGTTTTGCTTTATCTTGTTGACCGTTTAGGGCGGTTAACTTAACTTCTGCTTGAGTAATTTGTGAAGCATATTTTTGATAAGCTTTCTCTCCATCAGAAGTAGAACGGTTAACTTCTGATTGCTCTTGTTTTAGCCGCTCAAGCACTGATTTTTGTTTACTTAAAGAATCAGACAAACCCTCATACTTAGCTTTAGAAGCACCTAGAGTATCTCCTGACAGCTTCATTTGAGATTCCATCTGTTTCCAAGCATCGGTGCTATCTTTAACTGAATTTTTAAGGCTTTCAATACTGGTTACTGCATTAGTAGTATTAACTCCGATATTAGTGGCCAATGTCCCAGCTATTTTTTCTTTTGCCATATATTCCTCCTTTCTTTTTAAATTAACGAATTCCATTGAGCAGCTAAATCCTCAGCTGACATCATTTTGTTATCAGGATTTGCGCTCATGACATCAAGCAATTCCTCATATTCCTGTTCTCCAATTGTGCTTAAATCCCAATGAAGATTTTGAATCACATCTTTTTCGAATAGCTGTAATTCTAACAAGTGATTATGATTGCTGATTATTCGCTCTCTTGGGCTAAACCCACTTCGCCATTTTCTTTGGCTTTTTTGATGTCCGAGTCAGAAGCACCTTGCAATTTTGCAACAATATAAGAAACAACTTCCATCAACTCTTCCATTTCAAGTTCTTCAAGTTCTTCTTTTTCTTTTTTGCTGAGTTTAGCGATATCAGAGACAAATTCGATAATTGAATCAAGATAATCTAAGACTAGTTCATCGTTTCCTTCACTAATTTTTTCTTCTGCTTCGGCCATGTTTTTGGCAAATTTATAACTCTTCTTGAGATTTTTAATTGAAGCTTTGACTTCAACGGTTTTTTTAAGTTGTTTGATTTTAATTTCCATGTTTTTCTCCAATATTTTATAAATAAAAAAGCGGGATGTAATCATCCCGCACTGTTTAATTAAACTCCGAGTCCACTAGCAGCATATCCTCCCATAACTTCTTTTAGCATTGCCACTTTATCGAATCCAGGATCTGCAGAATTGAAAGTTTTCATTCCTTGATTATTCCATGCCTCAAAAGCCAGTGATTGATAAGTCAATGCATCTTCAACTCGGTTTTGCGCTGTATGGTCAGTTTGAATGTTCAATGCAGTTTCAGTCATTTGCCCATTACCGAATGCGTAAAAAATTGAATGTGAACGATCAATTAGCTCTGACTCAATAATCAAAGCAACTTGTGGCAAATCTTGTGATTGAACGTATCCGCCTTTTTTGTCGCTTACTTCTCCTTTAATTTTAGCTTTAATAGCAAAAGGAAGATTGTTCCAAACTGCAGCGACTTGCGGAAATGATTTTGCACTCACTACATCAACAAGACCGTTGTCTCCAAATTTTTGAGTACCAGCAGCTGCAATATTAGTGATATTTGCAGAAGCTGTACCATAATCTTTCGAATTTGATATATAAAGTCCATCTGTTGTTAGCCCTTCAGGCCCTGTAATAATTTTGCCTGTTTTTTTATCAATTAATCCAAGATAAGATTTTTTTAAACCTACAATTGCCATTTTATTCTCCTTTTAATTCATTAATTTCCACAATTTTTTCAACTGTGATATTTTTTTTAGTTTGTTGTTTTGTTGTATTGGTACTAACGTCTAGGTAATGTGGTTCACTTGAAATTGTTAACCACCCGCTATCTTTTAGTTTCTCCATCAATGCTATTTCTGCAAGAAGCATACTTTCAGAGAGATTAAATCCGTAGAAAATTTGGATAGTAACTGCCAGAACAACGCTATTAAAGATTCCGTCCCCATAGTTAGTAATATCTGATTTAAACTCTGTCAGTAAAACTTGAGTATTGTCTAAATCATTAACATGTTCTTTGGGAATAAAATTTTCAAATACTAACCAAGAGGGGCGGAAAGCACCTACTATTTGCGAAACTTCTTGTGTTGGTCTCATTCTGCCCCTTTCTTTTTAAGTATTTCTGAAAAAACTTCTGCTTCCGATGAAAACATGGCGACTTGAGCTTCCATGCTATCACGATAAGTAGAAACAAAAGGGTCAGATGTAATTGCAACTTGACCCCCTTTTCTATATTTCGTTCCTTTTTTGGAATACATCGGAAAACGTGTGCCGTTTTCAATCAGATGACCTACCCTTGATTTGGTGTAATCCCAACCAACGGTAGAATTTCCATCTTTTATACCATCAATATTAGTGTTCTGAACCAAAATACTATCGGCTAGATGTGGGTTTTCCCCAGTTTTACGAATACGATAATGCTTATCTTTAGTGACTTTTTCAAGCCCTTTAGCAAATGCATTTGCACCAGCCTTAGTTATTTTCGCTTTATCTTCAACCGTTAGAGATGTACTGACAGATTCTGCTTCTTCAATTAAGCTATTCATGATTTCTTCAAAATTAAGTTCTTGACCCATCATGAACTCCTTTTCAACGTCAAATAGTCGTACCTGATAATGTTACTTGTTTCATCAGGCGAATAATTGACGATATCATATTGGACATTATCAATCACAGCAGCCTTTAATTTTTCTACTGATGAATTGTGTCGTATGATAATCGTACGTGAGTTTTCAAGAGCAGTTCCTTGGAGTTGGTATGATTGACTCAACGTTCTTGTTTTAGATGCAAACCAAACATTTATTTTTGGAACAAAACCGCCATAACCAGCACCAGTATATTCATTTGTTTCAGTTTTAACATCTCCTAGTTGAACTTTTTTGTTAAAGTCAGCTAGATTAAGTTGTGCCATTCAGCACCTCCCACATTCTAGCTCTTATTTGATTAATCATAATCTGAATACCCATACCGTAACCATCAGATAAATCTCTACTGAAATATAGACGGGTTGCAAGAGCTGAAACAGCTCTATTGTACTGGTCGGGTAAATTATCCATGATTTGCTCATCAGTAACTGAATCAGAAATAGAACCACGAATTAAGGCACTTGCATCATGAATAAGTCTATTCATAGTTGCAATTTCATCATCATTTGAATCAATATGATTTTCATCAAGTAATTCTTGTGCTGTAATTAGTGCCATAATTCACTCCTTATACTGCTGTAGATGAAACAACTGTTACTGCTTTTAGCTTACCTGTCAAGTTAACAATTAAGTCTTTACGAGCTTGTACAACGTTTTGACGCAAGAAGATACCTAATTGTTTATACCAGATATCATAAGTATCTTGGAATTGACCAGTAATTTCAGTAAGTTTAAAGTTGATTACTGCTTTTTTGAGCGGAGCAACAACGATATTTACATCCCCTGCACTAGCACTAGGGAACAATTTATCATCAACGATAACAACTGTTTTCCCAAGCAAAGTATAACCAGTTGCTGCGGTAACGTTTGGTTGCAACAAAGGACGACCCATTGCATCAGTAGCCGTATCAAAGAGGTTATAGGCAGATTGTGACATAACAATCGAAGCAGCTGCAGAATCTTGAGGTTTTAAAGTAACGTTCAGAGCTTTCTTAATATCTCCAAGTAAGTCAGTAGAGGAAGTTTTTTTAACTCCATCAGTCAAAGCTGTAATGATAAGAGAATCATCAGTATTATCACGAAGCTCAGTCAATCGTGATTGAAGTTCAGCTTGCCAATCATAAGACGAATCAGAAATCAATTCTTGAGAGAATACGTAGCCTCCTGTATATGTTTTCAAGTCCCAAAGAATAGGCGTAATAACTGGAGTTGCATTTTTAGTTGTTTGACCATACTCTGTGTGAGCAGTCAATAGGTCAGTAGAGTTATTAAAAATTGGAAGCTTACCAGTTGATGTAGTTACTGATTCGGTACGAACCAATGAGCCAAGCCGTGGGAATTGATGCACTTCTTTTTCTGGAGTAAGAATTGTTTCAGGAATAATTACTTTCCCGTCTTTCAAAGCAATACCTGTAACATCACGAACTTCACCAGTTTTTAAATAATCAGCAAAAGCAGTCACTTTTTTATCTGCGATTTCGCCACCAACTTTTAATTTCATATCTTGCAATCCTCCTGCATCTCTTTTTTCTTCATCTTTGACAGTATTTTTATCTTTTTCTGCTTCTGATTTTGTTTCAGTTTTAAGTTTTTCTGGATCATCTTCTTCGTTATCTGCTGAATTTTCTTCTAATTCAGGATCAGCCAAATCAGATTCATCTCGTTTTTCTTCAACTTTTAATGCTAAAGCTTGCTCCAAAACTTCAATATTAGAGCGAATTTCTTTGATTTCATCTTCTTTTTCTTTGATTTCTGTCATTCCAGCTTTGACTTCATCAATTGTTTTGTCTTCTGACTCAGTAAAGCTTCGAATTTCAGCTTTTTTGGTATTAAGTTCAGCAGTTTTAGTCGCTAAATCTTTTTTTAATTTTTCAATTTTCATTGAGTCCTCCTAGGTAGATTTTTACCTTTTCTTTATATTTTCTCGTTCGTTCCGACAAAAAAGCGTCCATTGAACGAGTAACTTGGACGCTTGTATCATCATAAGCTGGTCTGCTTACAACACTTATTTCACTCAACGTTTGAAGTTGATTAATAATTCTTATTGGACTATCTGCTCCTTGTTGCCAAGAATCACCACCGTCCGCAACAGAGAATCCAAAACTCATACCTTTAAGGTTCCCAGCCTTAATATTGTTATAAACGTCATGGCCAACTGTTGTATCTGGCATATCCAAAACAAAATGCAAGCCGACTTTATCAATGCTTAACTTTAAAGTTCCTGCATCAACTCTGCCTAGCACATTGGCGTAATCATGGTTATATAAAGCTAATACATCGCTTAAATCGACATTATCAAGTGCTATCGGAGCGATATACTCAATAAATGGAGCCATTGCAGTGCTAGGAGTATTGAATTTAATAGCATAACCTGCAATTTGTCCAATAAAACCAGTATTTGTAGGACTCCTCGTCTCTAACTCTGTTGAATCAAAATAACGATATTCGATGTTTTCCACTAAATAATCCCCTTTCTTTCTAATAAAGTCTTTGCTTCTGTTGGCTCAATAATTCCTTCTTTTACCCAGTTCAATATATCTGTTTTAAACACAGAATTTGAATAGTCGGTAATGGTAGACATATCAACGTCAATCGATGAATCGCATTTGATTCTCAGTTCTGAAATTAAAGGCTCAATGAATCGGTTTAAAGCATTAACATAAAGGTCCTTAATTTGGTCAAGACTCGACTGTTGGTCTCCCGTTCCATTTAAATAACTGTCAGATACTCCGAAAGCTTTGGCAATTTGAGTTCTTCCCCAATTCATTGAATTAAGGTAATTAGCAACATCGGCATTTATGGATACTGTAGAAAAATCAGCTGATTGATCCAGAACCATGACACGTCCTGAATTATTTCCACCGTTGGCTTTTTCGAACTCATTTCTTATAGAGTCTTTAGCTTCTGAAGATAAGGTGCCTTGCGGAACTTTGACAACACTTGTAGGATTAAGCGCTCCTTTTAAAGTTGATAGAGAAAGTCTATTTGCTTCTTTCTGTTGCCCTATTTCGCTTGTAAGAGATTCTAGTGGAGAATGACCAACCAAGTTATGGAGTGTATCGACACCATAAGCCATGATTTTTACATGTATCATTTCACTAGCGTTATATTTAGCACTTGGATAATCATCAAATTGATTAACTTCGTAAGTCAATGTATCATCGGTCAAATCTATTGTTATAGCGTTACTAGGAATTAACCTCAACTCTTTCATCAAGCTATTATCACCTTTTAAAATGGCTAGAAATACATTCCCGTTAAGCAAAAGATTTAATATAGCTGTTTGCCAGAAACTAAAAGCATTTGTTAAGTGGCTTGGATTGTTTAGAACGCTCGTGAACACTTGATTACCAGTAAATCTTGTACCTGCGATATCCGAGCTAATTAAACTAGTCACTGCATATAAATCGCTATTTTTTAGTGCTTCTGTTGCATCAACAAGCGAATTAGGAACAATCGAACCATTTTGAACCATAAAAGGGTAATAATTATTAGGTGTAATTGAGCTTCTGCGTTCAAAAGGGTTTAAAATACTCATGTATGTCCTCCTTTACTTGAATACATATAAGCTAGGGCAAATAACAATATTCCTGAAACAATTAGCCCTATCGGAACATTAATAATGAATACACCAACCGATACAAATAAAAAGCCAACGAAAACAAGTAGTGCTGGTAAGTATGTAATTAAATTTTTCATTTTCCTCCTTAAAAACTAAAACCATTAATAAAGTAGTCGCTGATTTCTTCGTCATTCATATTTCCAAAAGGAGAATTTGTTTTCTTTTCTTCTACATTTGTAAAATCATTAAAATAAAACTGTCCTTCATAAAGTGCATTGACAATAGCATCAGCAGCATCTATTTTTTGAGAATTGACATTTTTATCAAGCTTAATCCCATTATTATCAGAAACAGTAACTGCATTGACTAGGCCTTGAATTAACGCTTGGTCATCAAGCATTGTAATATTATGCTTAATAAACGAAGACTGTAAGAATTTAGTAGGCTCATTAAGTGACTTAATCCCTTGTCTTACTGGAATCAGAAGATATTCTTCTTTGACTTCATCCAGTCGTCTAATGAAATTTCCCGTTCCCCACTGGTCATACAAAATAGCTTTTACTTTTAACTCGTTTTTTTCTATGAAATTAAGCATCCAATTAAAAACTTCATCTTCATCAATCAGTCCAAAACGGTCTCTAGTTATAGTTGCGAACCCTTTTTCTTGAACCGCACGATAATCAATGTTATCTCTTTGTTCCTTGGCTTCAATAGAACCAGCTTTCGCAATAGGTATCCAGCTATGTTGATACAAATGAAATTTACTTCCACTATGAGGAAATACAAAAGCTAATGAGGTATCATCGTTTGTTTGCGAGTAGTCAAAACCAATAAAGACATCACGGCCGAAGTAATCAAACTCATCTACAATGGCATCTTGAACCAAATCTAATGGCAAATAATCGTTCTTTTTTGCGTTCTGCCATAAGTTCATATTCTTAACGTAAAAGTCACGTATGCGCCCTTGAGAGTTTAATGAATCACGTTCGGTAATCATCCCCTCTGTAAGATTCTTGCGCATATACTCTATTTCCATTAATGGATTTGACTTAGGCCATGTTTCAATTAGATAAGCTTCATCTTCGCTATCTTGTTCCCATATAAGAACTAAATCTTTTTCAGAACTACTCCAATCACCAGATTCAAGCATTTTAGAATACCGCTTATAATCTTCAAACATCGGAACAGTCGGGTCAACTCCAGCTGTTGAAATAAAAAACATCTGAGCTAATGGATTATTAACCATACCAGATGTCATTGAGCTAATAAAATCACGTTGTTTTTGACCAAATAAATGATATTCATCAACGATACCAGTAGTATAATGGTCAGAATCCGCTGGGCTTCCTTGAGCAGAAAGCTTTTTCATTACCGCAGACTGCTTTTTTATCTCCATAACTTGAGAGTTATCGTTGATATCTAAAGCTTTAGCAAGCTTTTTAAACACACCATCTTTCAATTGAATCCAATTGAACCTCATATAATTAAATAAGTTATGCGTGTGAGCAATATCTATTGAACTTACTGCAAGCTGTCTATTGATTTTAGGAGAACCAAATAAGAAATTATAGAGCGCATAAGTTGCAAGTACTTGAGTCTTACCATTTGTCCGAGCCATTGAAATAAAGATTGTTTTAAATCTCATTCCTTTTGTCTCTGGATTACGCCACCCTTGAACAGAAGCTAGAATAAACTTTTGATAAGGTGATGCTTCAAATGGTTCGCCACTCGTTACATCTTTCAGGAGTGTTGAAAATTCTACAATTTTCTTAGCTTGTTCTGAATCATAGATATAAATGAATGCATCATCTTTATCAATTCTTCTTAAATCATCAATGTGGCGTTTACAGGCTTGTTTTATTTTTTCCCCTGAGATTATAGTGCCATCAAGTACACCAATTGCATAAGATAAAGCTGGATCATCTGGATAACGTTCTGTTAAATCTTTATAGTTATCCATTAACCACCACCAAACTTAGAAGTCCAATCAATTTCTTCTTCATCTTCCTGCATATTCAATCCCATTAACTCTGAACGTGATTTTGGAGATAAACCTAACTCAGAACCAATCTTCGTAAGATTTTTTATTGCATCAGAGTAAATTTGAGTCATTGGATTACGTTTAAATCCTTGGAACTGTCTATCAATAATTTCACCAGTCATATCTTGAACTGGTTTATAAATTTCTTGAACCTCACCATGTTTTTTAAGATGTTCGTATGAATTTCTATAAATTTCATACTGAGTACAGTACATTTCAACCAATGTTTGGTCAATTCGTTCTACAGGCTTTTGTGTTTCTAAAAAAAGGACAACTCTACGCCAAATTTGTTTTGCAGTACGTCCAAGATGGTCTGGTGGCTGATAGCTCAAACGACCGTCATTAATATCTTTAAAACTTTTTTTAGCCAAAAAATTCTCCTTTCTTATTTGTCTTGACCCCCCCTATGCAAAAATTTTAAAAAATCACTTTTTTACTCAGGGAGCCACTATTGGTATACGGTATTCCTAAAAGCGATGACGGGGGGCTATTTTTTATTTTTTAGAACTTTTTTCCACCAATCTCGCCCAACATTTTTTAATTGCTGGTCGGATAACTTATTTTCTATTGCAGTTTTTTTATTGTGCTGCGATTTAGTTAGAAGCCATAGATTGTCAGTGTTATATTGTTCCATTCCCGAAAGCAATCGTCTTGGTATGATGTGGTCAGCTATCAGGTCGCCCTTGTCCCATGCCTTACCTTCAATCGCATCAACATAACCATCTCTTGCCTTGACGTACTCAGATACTTTAGACCAACGTTTGTCTTGGTAGAATCCATTGTGTAATTCCTTTCGTCTTGTCTGGTCATACTCTCTGTTCTGTTCAGCTTGGTTACGTTGCCCTCTTAAAGTTAGAGATGCCTTAGCTTTACTCTCTGCCCGTTGATTGATGTAATTGCCTAGGCGTTCATCGTAATGCTTCTGGCAGTAATTGTGTTTAAGTGGTATCAGTTCACGACACCCTACATTTGCACAGCGGTGTAACCTCATATAGTCATCCCTTCAACCAATACCAAGAAGCTGGCTAATAGTTACTCCTAGAGCTTCAGATATAGATTTTAGTTCGTTAATCTTAGGAGTCCGCTTGCCATTTTCCCATGCCGATATAGATGACTTAGCTTTACCTAACCTCTTACCAAGTTCTTCCATAGACATAGACTTTGCTTTCCTAAACTGTTTAATATTTTCGGCAAAGGTTATATTATCCATGTTGTTTACCTTACTTTCTATATATGTATTGGATTACGCTAGAATCAACAAGAGCGTTCCCAATGTCTAAAACTTGTGCTTCACCGTAATTGTAATTATTACACAACCATTCCCACAGGCCCGTCTGGTACTCAACTCTCAAAGGATTGCTACCGCTAACCACTATGACGATTTCTTTGTACTGCTCCATCTTATTCCTCCAACAATAAAAGGCTGCCCAATGGACAACCTGTAATAAAATAAATATGTGACTGAGTGAGATTCGAACTCACGCCTCTGCATTAAAAGTGCAGTGTCTTAACCCCTTGACCATGCAGCCACTAATATGAAGCAAATTCAAACCGATACTTATGATATTTTGTGCTTTTGCCTTTTACTTCATAATACAAGTATATCAGCAAAAACAAGGGTTGAGGTGCCAATTTTAGGCAATTTCGATTCTTTTTTTGCCTATTTTGTCCCTCTCAAATTAAGTGAATAACAAAAGAATAGATGTCATTCCTAAATTTATAGTAAGCAGCTTTAGCTTTCTTCTGTGGAACTTCAAATCCTTGGACATCCAATTCTTGCATTACTTGATACCAGTATCTGCCATTATATCCTTCACATTTTAGTCTTATTACCTCCTTTTCAACTTGAATCAAAGGTAGATACCAGATGTCGATTTGTCTTATCAATTCTCTTAATCTGATTAATTCCTCATCATTTTCAAGCGCTTCTTTATTTAAAACATGACTTTCAGGTTCCGAACCACCAGAATAAGCTGTACGAATACCTAAGTTATCTACTTTTTGCTTATAAAGATATCTGCTTTCAATTGATTTTATTCTGGCTTCAAGTCTGCCATTGACATAATCTCCAATAATTCTATCTAACTTATCTGCCATTAATCAAATTCTCCTTTTGTGGTATAATTAAGTTAGAAATTCAGTTGCCGAAGCCCATTGCAGTGGGCTTTTTTTGTTTAATAGTGTATAATATACATTGGTCAAATATATTACACGAACTAAGTTGATAATTAGTTGCTCCATACTACTGACCAAGTGTGGAGTTTTTTAGTACCCAAACCATATAAAGCGCAATATTCGAAGTAATAACCCTAAAAATATTAAGCAAATTGCTATAAATAGCAGCCACACAAAGGCATTACCAATAATTTCTCCTGATTTTTTAAACATTTTCTCCTCCAGTTGAGTTTAGCGAGTTCCTAGCTCAGTATGTGATATAATATAACTGACCGAATTACTAAACATAATATAATAATAATAATAATAGAACTAAGTTGTTTACTAACTCTTGCGCTCGAATCTGGTCAACTCGGGCATTTTTATTTTGGAATAAATTATTGGTCTGTGTGCTATAATATTTAAGACCAAAAATAAAATTCGCAATATTGTTCAGTATTTCGCTCCAGCTTGGTCAGCTTGGGCTTTTTTTTGCGTTCAATCTTTTCTAAATAAATATAGAAACATAATCAAGATATAAAGAAATCTCCTTGTTTCAACCAATCCCCAATTTCTAGAAATGTAATCAAATATGAGGTAAAAGACAGATAAACATGCTCCTCTTATTAACCCTTTAATAATCTTATCTTTCATCTCCACCTCAATCCATATGTTTATCAAGCCATTTTTCAGGGAACACGTTCTCAGACTCGTCAAGGTCTGAGCGGTTGATACAATAGGGGTTTTTCGTCGCAAATGTTGCAATTACAACCTTATCGCATCTTTCACACCTTTCTTTATACCTTTGGTGCTCTCCATTGCTTAAAATTCCTAGATATACCCACTTATGCCCGAACAGCTTACACATTAGTTTCATCTAATCTCCTTTTTTCAAATCCTCTAATATCATATTTGTCAGATACTATATTTCCTAGCACAATATATTTAACATCAGTCCAACCGTCTTTTTTAGCGTCAGACACAGCACATTTAAATTCTTTTTCAGTAACGGTTTGCCAATCAGAATAGCTATTATTAACTCCGATACGGCTCGTATCATAAATAAACCTTGCTTGAATTAATTTCTTTGGTTTCCGTTTAAAAAGTTTCATTCAATCCCTCCCCACCAGTCATTGACCAGCGATATTAGTTTGTCGGTCATTCAATATATCCTCCTAAGTATTCATGAAATAATTCCTTCAAATAAACTCATCTGTTCTTTCTTTTCTTCTATGAGTGGAATCCAGTCAGGAAATTTACTTTCAATATGTTCAATTGCCTGTTCCGTCCATTCATGAATCCCTAAAAATTCCATTGCATCTTTGCTGTGAGGGATAACATTTATCTCTGAGAAACCAATCGGATTATTAGCACTGTTTTGAATGAAATAAACTTGTTTCACGGCCATTTCCAATGCATCACCATGAATGATTACACCATTCATTCCTCGAATTGCAAAGGCATGAATCAAGAATGAAATAGCTTCATCCGATAATTCTAATGCCTGGTACCAATAGTTACTCGGCAAATAGTTAAAAAAGTCTGTATTCATTCGGTCATCTTGCCATTTTTGAATGATTAGAGTTCCTGTTCCTGCTCCAGTTAAATCAGCACCTCCAGAACCACCTACAAGCAACGCTGTGAGCTTACCAAGTTCATCTGGTGTATAATGCTGTCCTTTTGCCGAAACAGCTGAGTGAGTCATAAAATAATCTCTGAAAAAATCAACACTCATGTCATGGTGGATATTTAAGATTTTATAATAAAATTCTTCACGTCCTTTTTTATCAAAAACAAGTTCTTGAATTCGATTTGTGAAATTCATATGTTCATCAACATTGAGCATGTCATAGAATTGCTGCTCAGTAATTGTCATCATTTTCTCCAATCGCTGCGAGTGCTTTACGAGCGTTATCTAAAGCACTATCTAAATCTCCTCTACCGTGAACACTTAAGAATAAATTGTCATTAGCATTGATAATTTCTGCCAATGCCTTTTTCGCAGTGTTAAGCTGTTCTTGGAGTTTTTCAACCGAAAGTTTGTCGATGTCATTTTCGAGATAATTAATAACTTCTGATAGAAATTCAAAGGTTATTTTTTGTTCATCTTCATGCTCAGGTTTAATTGGCTCAGGATAAAAATTATCTCTAATTACTTTAGTTTTTCGTAAAAGCTCTTTTGCTGTTTCTCTTGTCATTCTCCGTCCTCCACAGGCACAGCAAACTGCCAGTAACGCTCATCAATTGACTTGATTTCTTGTTCTGTTAATTTTAATGCATAATCTTTCCCTTTTGTAAATTCTAAGATTATTCCACTTTCCGCTTTTGATACGAAGGTTGAATCGCTAGTTGAATCGCTTAATCCAAAAACTTTTGGTAAGTCAATATAGAACAGCTGTTTTTTGACTTGATAGCCTGTAATAGCTAAATGAGAAAGGATAAATAACTTATTATTTAGACCTCCAAAACCAAATCGTCTATCTTTAAATTGGAAATCATTCAGCCACCAAAAGCCTTTTTCTGTCAAAATATCAAGATTCTTCAAATCAGTAAGTGTGGCAAAATTATTCTGAGTTTTCAAGTATTTGATAGCTTTATCAACCTCTTCAGGCACGACTGGCAGGGCTTGCTGTTGGAGTTGGGATTTTAAATCAATGATTTGCGATTCTAGTTTAGAACTTCTGATTACTTCTTTTTCATAGCTATCATTGAGATTACTATATTTATCAAATAGCTCCTGATATTCTTCGTCAGCTTGTGCTATCAATGTTTTAACATGAACGGCCGCATAATATTTAGTGTCACCAATAGGATGCTCAATATTTTTTATTGGCAACTTTTCCAATTTCTCTTCAAACTTAGTCATTTTTCGTGTCCTCCAAGACAAATGGCATAAACCACTTGCCTCTGTTTAGTTGTATCTGTGCTACATCTTCTTTTTTACATTGATTCAAAGCTCTTCGTAACTCCAAGTTCTCAGCTTTAGATAGCTCTATTACGATATCTTCGCCAATATAACTTCCTTTAGTGAATTTCATTTTGAATCCTCCAAGATAGCAATTAGTTCGCTACCATTTTTTATTTTGATAATTTTTATTTTTCTGTAAAGGAAACTGCAACTGAAAGCTTCAATATCATTACCACATTCAAATTGGACTATGATTCGATTTTTTTCAGTTTTTAAAATAACTGTCATCCCTTCTTCAATCACTTTTAGTAAACTTTCAACTGTCATTTCTTACTCCTTTAAATATCGAATGGGTCAT
>ENA-UOZA01000154-UOZA01000154.1-food-metagenome-genome-assembly--contig:-NODE-154-length-21412-cov-5.126750_pt1 | contig 21412 bp, 31 predicted proteins | sample MGYA00249867_ERZ772721 | MGnify/ENA primary metagenome ERZ772721 (study PRJEB29005, sample SAMN08379453) | food metagenome | isolation source: cheese spiked with Escherichia coli O103 | study: EMG produced...
CATAAACAGCATAGTTTGCTCCTGCACTAATAGCATTAGGAATATTAGCTGTATATGTTCCATCTATATGAGAACTACCAGATTGCACACGTATAATAGATAGTGCTAATCCGCCACTTACAACCTGAGACCAATTGATAGTTCCTTGGAACTCTGAAACATCAATAATCGAACCTTCGTAGTATTGATCTCCAACTGTTTGCTCTTGGAGTTTCTGCACTTGTTCCTGAAGTTCTTTAATTAACTCATCTTGAGTAGATTGAGCCTCTTTGATGCTTTCGATCTCACCCAATTCGTTGCTAATTGTCACAATTTTAGCCGTCTGCGCAGCCACTCGACTCTTTAATACGTCTACCTGTTTAGTAACATTTAAAGCGTCACTCTGGTATTGTGTGAGCGTCTTTTTCTTGTCGCCTATTGTCAGGCTTGAGCTGTAAGGACTAAACACGTCAATTACCTTTTGCGTAATCCGTAGCAACTGCGGTTCAGCCACTGCCGGATTGATGAATTGATAACTGTCAGACACATTAAACGTCTTAAATCTATCTAGCCCAATTTCAACCGCGCTAATCGTCCAATGTTCCTCAGCTGCTGTTTGGTCTCTAACCCACTGTTCAGCTTTAGGCTTGAGTGTCTCCGGTGTGTGTACGTCATCCCAAATATTGGTGCCGTTGATAATACCAAACTCCGCTTGCAACTCAGGTATGTCAATATAATCTTTACCGCCATTAACGCTTGCGATTGTAATCCGTGGATTAGCTACGTTAGTTTCGCCGTTCGGATTATCACTTTCAATCGTTGCCCCTAAGGGAATAAAACACGTAATCACATTAGTGGGGTCAATCTCTACGCTCGCACTTTTAAGGTTGCGCCCCACTTTGATTGGATTGTCGGTTGAATGCTCTTTGCCGGGGTCTTTGAGGTAATCAATGTAATTACCGTCTGACTCAATTCGAACCCTTAGAAAGCCCCCTAGACGGCTAATAAGCTTATCTTTAATCGTGTCGTAAGTGTTGGCATAATCAATGAACCGATAAACGTTATCCGTCGAATTAGTCACATCCACATTACCGACTTTAAATTGCTTATAACCTGGCACTTGAGAGTTGTGGACATCAATTAATAACTTAAAAAAATCAGACGGTGACGTGTTGTGTACTTCTTTGAATCTTTGCGTAGAATCCAGCAGATAAGCCAATATAGACTCAAAACTAAATGACTGAACGAATTGACCTGAACTCGTCATCTCGCGCTTAGGCTTTAAGGCACGCCCCTTAAATAGAATAGTGTTATCTTGCTTCACAATAATATGCGTTTGCAATGGTTTAACACGCCCAAACAGCGGATTATTTTGATTAACACTTAACTCAAAATCATCAATATCCGATTCCTTGAGTGTCAACTTACCAGCTGATACCAGCTTATTTGTTGCGACATTAAAAATAACCTTACCGATTGAATCGGTAGGGTTATCGTAAGCGATGATTGAATACATGCTAAATCATCACCTCTTTGTAGAATTTAAACTCGATTGTACCGTTGCCTTTTAATGTTAACGCGTTATCGCCTCGGCTAATTGCTAATGGTGTATCGGTATAGGTGCCGGCGGTTAAATCCATTGAACCAAAGGCGCCGGTTACCGTAATGCTACCCGTCACAATAATCTCCACATCAACCGTGTGAGCGCCGATATTCATTAAATTAATTGAACGCGTACCGTTAACCGAGTAGCTTGTATTCTGGAAAATCCAGTCAGGGAAAAATACTTCGTCCCAGATGTCAGAGCCTTCTGGATTATCGCTAATAGCGAAGGGGTAGCAGTCGAAAACAATCGTAGCTGATAACGTCCTATTCTTTGCGTTGTCGTTGACTGTAACTGCTTTACACTTGCCAAGCCAATGCAAGCCGCCATCATGGGTATCTTTAATCACTTGAATACCTAGTGGCATAAGTTTATTTTTCAGCATATTTTCAATAACTTTTCGGTCAGCGTAATCTTCGTTAATCTTTTTAATCTGATATGTTACATCACGATTATTAAAGAACCGATCATCACCCAGTATCGAAAAATCTAACACGCCCTGACTATATGGGATTGTTTCCGTAATCGTTTTTTCGCCCGGCGACGGTGCTTGTCGGTCAATTAACCACCAGCCTTGACTGGCACTTTCGAATTCACCAAACGTCAAACCTTCCGTGATTACTGCTTCGTTTGAACCAACCGCAGTTGGCCCTGTATCGATAAAGCTATATTGTCCCATTAACCCCATCTCCCTGTTGTTTGAATTTGTTGTCCAAAGGCGTCATTAAACTTATCTTTGGTCTCACCAACTAAAGCACCTGTATCAAGCACGATAATGCTTTGCTTATTGACAAGTTGACGCAACAATTGAACTGCTGTGCTGTCGGTTGCGTTAACATTTAAATCGGTGCTTACTGGGTCGATTATGCTATTGGCGTTAAAGCTAAAGTTTAACGGCTTAATATTGGCTGCATCTCGCACACCAGCCATAACATTACTCATCGCATTGGTTGCCTGATAAGCGTGTGCGTTAATCCCCTCAGCTACACCAAGACTTAAATACTTCCCGACCTCATCTCTCAAAAGCCTTGAGGGAGAATGAATTTTGGCTGCCTTTTTAGCTTCGGCGTTAACTTGTGATACTAAGCTAGCCATTGCGCTGACGGCCGAGCCAGTGTTTGCTCGAATACCAGCAGCAACTCCAGCAGCCATCTGTGAACCAACAGAATTAAATGACACGCCTTTAGCACCACTTTTAGCAGCATTGGCTAGTGAACGTCCAGCTGAACGTGCTGAACTGTTTTCGGATTTAACACCACTTGAATAACTACTACCGTTTGACTTACCGGCTGACTTATAGCCACTCTTTTCAGATTTAGCACCGGTTGAACCGGACTTGGCAACTTCTTTACCGGCGGATTTAGCCTTGCTCTTAGAGCTTTTGGTACCGTCTGCATAGCTGTCACCGTTATCTTTACCGGATTTTTTATGCTTGCTTGTATCTTTAGCGCCACCTGATGATTGGTCTGCTAAATATTTACCAGCACCCTTGAAGTCACCAGACTTTAAAGCGGTGATGAATTTGTTCTTACCATCATCACCTTTTTTAAACATCGATGGTGGCAAGGTGTTTAAACCATCAGTCCCGTCTTTAGCAAGCGCAGCCGCAACTTCTTTGGTTGTCGCCTTACCAGTGGCTAAAGCTTGAACTAAGTTATTGACACCTTGTGTCCCCGACTGCTGTAGCATAAGCGCGAAAGCTTGCATTTGTTGACCAGTATTGCTATTCATTTGAACGAATGATAAATACATAGACTGCAGCTGTGGCGCAGTAACGTTCTTCATATTCTGCAAACCTTGTGACCAAGTTTGGAAGTTTAATTGACCACCGTTAGCAATAACCTGATTCATTTGAGTCCCAAACGTCTGTTGCTGTTGTACTAGTGATTGGTTATGTTGTTGCTGTGTAACTAATTGCTGTTGCAACTGTGCTTTAGTCGTTTGGTCTTTTTCTTGGTCAATCTGTTGTTTGAGTTGCTTAATTTTATCTTCGCCAACTTGAACCTGTTGTGCTTCGAGTTGGTAATTAGATTGAAGTGTGGTAACTGTTGCTTGACGCTGCGTCTCATTCAGTTTCTGGCCATTTTGAACACGTGCTAATTGAGCTTGAACAAAAATCTCATTCTGCTCAATTAATTTCTGTTTGATTTTATTATTTTGGTCGGTCAACAAAATCACTTGATCGTTATTCATGTCAGTGCCATCAGTAAATTTCTTAGCGCTTAGCTGACGATCTAAATCGCCACTGATCGCAATTAAGTTCTGCCCATTAGCTTGTGTTGCTTGTGCCAATTGTGCGTTAGCTTTATTAACGGCGGTTAATCTGGCTTGGCCAGATTCGTCTTCAGCTTTAGCCATTGACTTCTTGTACTTTTCAGCAGCCTTATCAGCGTTGGACTGGTACTGGTCAAGAGTAGTATTAACGTTGGTTAAAAACTCTTTCGTTTTATCTGAAACGCCCTCGGTATTAACCAAGTCAGACAACTTAGTTTTGGAGTCTTCAAAATCGGACTTCATCTCTTTGGCAGCTTTGCCCACATCCTTTACGGACACGCTAGCCGCTTTAAGCTTGCCGTTTGAGTCGTCGGTAGATTTACCAATTTGGCTTGCCGCATCCACGCCGACTTTACCCGCGTCAACGAAGGCTTGTCCCATGTCTTTAACCGAATCCTTAGCGCCATCAATTGACTTCTTAGCTTTGTCAAATGCTTCAGAGCCGTCTTTACCGCCCGGAATCATCTTTTGAATAAATCCTTCAACGGCATATCCCGCAGCAATTGCGGTTTTAGCAATCGCAGCTAAGCCATCTACATTGAGCCGTAACGCAGTCGCCAAAGCAACCACACTAACGACAATCGCACCAATGGCAATCGCACCGACAACTTTTAAGATGCCACCGAGTATTGATCCAATTGGTTTAAGTAGTCCGACTACGGCACTAATGGAAGGTTGCATAGAATCAAATATGCCCTTAATCCCACCAATCGCCGATTGAACGACACCTTGAATGTTCATAAAGTTTGAATCCCACGCCATATAAATGGCAGCAGCAGCAACCGCAACAGCCGCAGCGATTGGCAATAGGACACCGAGGGACATACCCAAACCGCCAGCAGATGTTGCACCAGCAAGCATGGCATCGCTAGCACCTTTACCGGCTTGCCCAATTTCACCAATTGCTTTGTTGCCCTTCATTGTGGTATTTGTCAGTTTAGCTATTTGCGTATCACTCGCGCCAATTGTTTGGAGTAGTGAAAACATCTTTGTGTTTAATCCCGTGGCTGCGTCTTTGGGGTTAGTAAGCGCCGAAACCATTGCTTTACCAGCGTTGCCCGCCTTACTTGGGATACTTGTAAATCCATTGGCAATACCTGTAAGCATCCCTTTAAATTTATCTCCTGCGCTAGCGCTCATGATTGCATTATTAAAGCTATTAACGTTAACAACGGCGCCTTTTGTTGCTGAACCAATCTTGCCAAATGTGCCAACCGTCAAGCCAGCCATCGACTTAGCGGCTGTACCGGTCATGATTAACCCGCGTTGTACTAAACTTAAATCGGCTTGCATAGTCTCTAACATTGATACAGTCCGAGCACCGCCTACGCCAATCCCTTTGAATGCCTCCAAAGCAATCAGTGATGGCAACACAATCTTCAATGCAGTACCGACTTGCTCTACTGAAGGCGCAAACTTAGCCATACCACTAGCAGCCGCTAATAATCCTTTAGTAGTTGCTTGAATCTGGGTTTGATTTTTCTGTAAATAATCATTGAATTTACCAACTGAATCAGTGATTGAATCGACACCAGTTTTTAAAACACCGCTGAATGTCTGTTCTAAAATAATCGCAGTTGATTCAAAGCCCCCGCCTAGTTGTTCGACTGAACTAGCAAGGTCGTTCTGCATGGTTTTAGCCATCTCATCGGCGGCACCATTTGAGTTCCGCAATGACTTAGTGAGTCCTTCTAGCTTTCCTGATTGTGCTTGTAACAGCACGTTCATGGCACGCCCACCTTGCACACCGTAAATCTGTGATGTGTAGTATTGTTTTTGCTTATCAGTCATGCCGGATAACTTGCCTTTTAACTCGTCTACTTGAGTAGCTAACGGCTTCATCTTACCGCTTGAATCGTAGGCATTGAATCCGAGTTCAGCCATAGCGTCGCCGGCTTCTTTAGATGGATTTTGAACCTTAGTTAAGGCCATACCCAAGTTAGAGCCAGCCATCGAACCTTTAATGCCTGCATCTGACAAGACACCGATTGCTGCCGCTGTTTCTTCAAGGCTTAAGCCAGCACCATGTGCCTGTGGCGCAACCATTTTAAGAGCTTCGCCCATATCGCTTGCTTCGGCATTAGTATCGGCAGCAGCACGTGCAAACACATCAGCGACGTGAGCCGAATCACTAGCTTCAAGGCCAAATCCGTTTAAGGCTGTCGCAGCATTTTCAGCTGATAAAGCCACATCCCCACCAGACACTGCTGCAAGATTAAGTACCCCAGGCATAGCTTGCATGATTTGTTTAGAATTCATACCGGCTGATGCAAGGTTTTCCATACCACCAGCAGCTTCTTTCGCGCTAAATGCTGTATCAGCACCTAACTTAATAGCTTGGTCGTTTAAGGCCTTTAAATCACTCCCGCTGGCACCTGCAATGGCACCGACTCGTGACATTTGATGTTCAAAGTCAGCACCAGTCTTAATTGCCGCAATGCTCAATCCAGCGACCGCAACTGCGCCAACTTTCATCCCAGTGCTAATTACCTTGGACGAATTAGCAACTGCATCGGTTGAGGCCATTGAGCTACGTGCCATTGATTGATTAAAATCTTGGTATGTGGCTTTGGCTTCTTTAAATCCAGCGATAAATTGCCCAACGCTAGCGGTTAGGACGGCGCGTGTTGTATAATCTTCTGCCAATTACTCATCTCCTTTCTGGGCGTGGTAGGTTTGCATACGTTTCGCAATCCGTACCAGTTCCGGGTTCATATCTGATTCTTTTGGTTCTGGCTTATAGACCTGATCCACGGCTTTTTCGTAGTCGAATAGGTCTTTCAATTCTTTAAACGGTGATTCGCCATTCTTATCGACGCCCGAAACTAAATGACCCCACCAAACTTGCTGTGCGGCTACAGCCAGCTCATCAACTTTAGACAAATTAAAAGCGAGCATCTTAAATTCATACTCGCTTAGCGTCATATTATTAATTGCCTGAATACTGGGCATTTTTAGGTACCTGAAACTATTCAGTATTATTTGCTGGTAGGTTTCTTTGCTTGATTCTTTTCTAGATCGTTCAATACCTTCTTGTAATTCGCGATTAATCGGCCCGTTTGACGTCGAGTCTCTAAGTTCGTAAGCAACTCTTTGAAAAAACTTGTGTATGCCTCGTCACTCTCGAGCGAATCAACCCACGCATCAAAGTCAGTTTCTGTTAAGTCGTATTGGCCCACCAACGTCGCTTTTAAGACTTCATATAACGCCGATGGATTATCGCTTTGGAGCCGCATATACATAGTGTTAACGCCAGTTCCAAACTCAATATCTAACAGTTCAGTGTTGTATTGCTTATCAAGAGCGATGACAAAGCCAACCCCAAAGTTTAATTTGTATTCTTTCTGGTTTAATGTAATTTTCATTTGTAAAACTCCTTTAAATAAATTTGGAAATAAAAAGACACGGAGTCGAACCGTGTCTTTCTGCTTTAAGCTCCCGTGATAAGCACACCATCAGCTGTGGGAGTGAGTGTTAACGATGGTGCTTCTATTTTTACGCTTCACCAGCAACGGGTTTTGTGTCAGTAAATGCGTATTGAATTTGATTCTGTTGATCGGCGGTAAATTCAACCTCGCCATCTTGTGGGATTTGGTCGATATTCATCGCTGTTTTGAGGTTGACCAACTTACCAACTTCGGAGGGGACTTCCCATGATTGTAAGTAGCCTTGACCATAAGTTGCGCCATACTTGCCATCTCCCTTAACGTCGGCTAAGTTGATGTCCCATACTTCCAATTTTTCAGAATGTAAAACTGCGTCAGCTAAGAACTTATTAACTTCATCAAGACTTGAAACAGCTTCAATATCCAACGTTGCTACCGGTGTTGCTGGTGAGTTAATTGAACCGTCCTTCGTGTCGGTTGAATCTGATTTAGCTTCGTACTTCCACGTATGAGTAGTTTGAAAAGCTAACTTAATTGCCGCTTTAGTTGCGCGGTCTTTGTAAAGGCGGAACATTAAGAACCGGTCTTTACCGTAAACTGGCTTTGTGTCTGTTTTTACTTCTAATGCCATATAAAATCGCTCCTTTTAATTTAAATAGTTGAATTCAAGCTCTAAAATCCCGTGCCATAGCATTGTGCTGGTTGAATTATCTTGAATAATTTGAGGTTTATCGCTTGCAAATGCCACGCTATACACGTCGGCGCTTGCAATGCGTTTAGCCTTTAATGTGATTGCGCTAAGCATGTCTGTGACTTGCCTACGCTTTTCTTTTGCTCCATAGATATGAAGCGTAACGATTGATGAACCCACAAGAGAGCCGGGCGACTTCACTTGAATTGGTACACCAAACTGCTCGCCCAGATAAACGAACGGATAACTAGCCGTGCCTGGTAAATAGTTATAAGTTGAATACCCAAGGGCAAGTGAAATCTTAAAAACTTCATCGTAGATTGCTTGGTTAATCTCTTTCATTTACGTAGCACCAACTCCCTTATATCTTTTGTGAATTGAACCCGTTGGTAGTAGTAAGCCGGGCGAATGTGTGGTTTGCCTGGCATGAATCGTGTCCCGTACTCTTGATAACTCGCATATTCGACATCACTGCTAATGGCTGCCGCAAACTCAACGCCAGCGTTTGTAAAACTCAATGTAATGTCCCGTTTTAAAAACCCTGTATCAACTGGTGCCAAAGATTGCGCACGCTGTTGCATCTGAGCGCCGTTACGCTTAATCACTTCGATGACTTCCGTACCAACGTTGATTTTGGCATCAAGAAAGTGTTCAAATCCTGACCCGCCGCTAAGCGTTACTCCCATCAGAATCACCTTCTAACAAGATTATTTGGCGCCGTCCCACCTGTTTTTGAGTAACAAAAAAATACTTAGAATCATTGATTAAACAATGGTCATAAGTATTTTGGTATGGTTGTTTAAGATGCAAGACGACTTGGTCACTCTTTAAATCGCCAAAGACTAGCTTTGACTTGCTCATGGTTGGCGTCACAATGTGGGCTAGGCGCTTGTCTAAACGTGTCCCGTCGTTGACTTCTTCGCCTAAATCAGGGTCATAATGCGACCCTAGCGCCTTTACAAATGTGACTTGCTTGTCATATCGCATTAGTAAAACGTGAACTTTCCTTTTGTACTAGTATCAACGTTTTTAGCAACCCAATCAGCGATATCATCAGCAAACGGCGCTAAATCATCAGTTTGATAAGTCGCGCTCACTTCACTTTCGGAAGAAGATTGTTTGCCTTCGTCGTTAATCCGGTTGAACCGACTAATGCTAGCTTCTACAACAATATAATCTAATGCTTCTGGGACATTATCTTGTTGCGTCTTAGCCTTTAATCGCTGACTAATTAAGTTAATGATTGTCGTTAAAACAGTGTCTTGGTCATTATCTAAACCAAGGACTGATTCAATCTGTGCTAGGTAATCCATTGGATCACTACCCTTCTGCTGGTAATACGTCGAATGCTGACACCGGTACTTTATCTGATTCATTAGTACCATCGCTAAATGAAGCTTGATAATCACCTTCAGCTACCTTTGCCCCAGCCGCTAAGCCGGTAATAGCTGCGGTACCTTTGCCTTTTTCACCGGTAACAATTAGCTTGCCAGCTTTATCATAAATCAACAATGATTGGTTAGAGCGGTCAACTACTGTCATTTAATCCCCTACTTTCCTGTGATAGTTGCCCCATCTGCTGTCGGCGCTATTGACAACGTTGGGGCTGTTATTTTGACGCCGCACCAACAGTTGCCACGATTACTTTAGAATCATCGTACAAGTATGCACCGTAATGCTTATCAGCCGTCATAATGGTTGTTTTGCGCGTAATATCACGGTCTGATTCAGCATTAATATCACGTTTTAACAACAATTTAAGGGCTGGACGTGATTGCTTATCTTCGGGATCAACTGTTTTGACGAAAATCACTTCGGTATCTGATAAACGACGAGTTCTAACAATTTGAACACCTAGAATATCGGCATAAGTGCCTTTGATTAATTCATTAGCCCCAACTTCTGTGTTAATTTTTTGTTTGATTGCGTCGTAACGGATTTTGCCAGCGGTTGTAGGACTCATTAAAGCAACTACAGTCCCATCTTGTTCTTCGTTGAAGATATCCATTGCTGTATTAATACCTTCGACAGTTGCCGGAATCGTTACAGTTTGTGTGCCCGTCTTAGCAGCGGTAATAACGTCGGTTTCAACTTTATTAGCAATCGCAATGCCGAGTTGCTTTTCATGTTCGCCAACAACATCACCTTGACCGCTTAAGAATGATTCGTCAGTGAATTCAGTCCCTTTTGCAGCTTTTTTAACTTTCATCTTTGTTGTTTTTGTTCCGATTTTATCCAACGGAATTGCTTCACCTTCAGGAATGTCTGCTGCATCACCCATGTAAGTAAATTGTGGGAATGTTAATTCGTCTCCCGGTTTACCTTCCAAAGTGTTGTCAACTTGTGCAATCGGTGTAAAACGTAATGCGTTTTTCATTTCATAGGAAACGATTGGTGCCATAACTTCTGGATCTACTAAATCCTTTAACATTGTTAATGTATTTTCTGCCATATCTTATAGGCCTCCTGTATATTCTTTAAATTTGTCTGGGTTTTCTCGAGCAAAAGTAACCCGTTCAGATGTACTCATCTTGCTGAAATCGTCAGCAGTTGCCACAGTAGTACTTTGACCGCTTGCCTTGGGTGTTGTTCCCTTAAGCATTTCAGTTTTAACTGAGTCTTGAATGCGACCAATTAAATCTGTTAATTGACTGACATTAGTCTTAGTTGAATCAGCGTCAGTCGTGACAACTAAAGCTAAATCTTCATCGGTAAGGTTTACACCTAAATCACTAACCATCGTTCGTGCTTCAGCTTGCATCTCTAATCGTGCTAACTTACTTTCAGCTTCTTCTGCGCGTTTTAAGACTTGTTGCGCTTCGTAGTCCTTCTTTTGGTCAGCATTCATCTTGGCTAACTTAGCCGCTTCTTCGACCTTGGCAGCCGTTTTTTCGCGTTCTTTAGCTAATTTAGCCTTGACGATGTTGTCCACATCTTCATCGGTATACTTAGCTTTTGGCTTGTCAGGTTCTTCAACTTCTTCAGTCTCTGGTTCGGCTGGTTCACTTGGTTGCGCGCCACCTTGATCATCAGCTTTATTCATTAACTTAAAATTCAAAAAATCCTTCATATTAAAAACTCCTTCCATAGCTTTTAAAGTGAATCAATGCTTGCACTTTTCCATAGCTTTTAACGGCTTCAATGCTTGGCCATAATAAAAACGCCCTAGCTGATTAGCTGGGACGTTCTATTAATCTAAATCATCTTTACCACGATTCGTTTTGATTGGTTCATTTCTTTCAAGGGCTTCGATAATCACCTTACGGTCAATGAATCCAAATGGAATATTCTCCTTGAACCTTCCTGCGTAAACATCAATCAATTCAGCAATACTTAAATTATCCATTCGACATCTCCTTAATGATTTTTTTGTAAATCTTAAGCGACTCGGGGAAATATTGTTGTAATACCTTGTATGATTCAGGATTAGACACCATGGCCGATGTTGCTTCTGCTACGAATTCCATTTCTTGATGCCCGTTTGGTATATTCAAATTGAACCGCTTATCTTTATCATTAAAAGCGGTGGCAACACTTTTCCAGTAATTACGCTCATGACCATAACCCAAATAAGTATCGTTGTTGGTACCCGCCTGAATAATATCTGAAAAGTCTCCCCACTTACTCCACTTCTTGCTGTCACCACCAATAGATGCATCTCTCCATTTTGATGAATCAACTCCACCGCCGTAGCCGTACTTATCGGCTAGTAACTTAACAGTCTTGGTACTTTCCTTGTCTAACGACTCTTTTAAGCCCCATTTAGTAGAATCTGAAATGTTTGTAAAACGTTTATAGTCTAATTTTTGAACGCCACGTTTCATGACACGATCATAAGTAAAAGACTCTTTTTTTCTACCGGAGTAGTCGATGGCGTGAACCATTTCATGAAAAGCGGTTTGTACTGGCGTCAATGCCGAACCGGCACTATTACCAAATACAATCTTGCTACCATATTGCTTATAGAAAACACCCATTTCGGACGAGTTATATTCAAATTTGAACAAATCCTTGTTGTTCATAAACATTTTTTTGATATCTTCCGGCGCAGCATTTAGTTTATGATAGAACTCATCTGCGCCACCTTTTTGAACTTGGTTGAGCACAGCTTCATTATCAGCTGATAACATCCCAGTAGTGTCCAAGCCTTCTAATTTAGCTTCTTCCGCCTTCTTAGGTACGTAAGCAGCCTTAGAGCACCGACAGTTAGCATGCACAGGAATACCTGGCACCTTGTTTAACGGATAGATGCCATCATTAGCGTTAGCAATGTCAATACAATTCTCACAGGCGTCAGGCTCATTAACCCATACAACGTACTCAATGCCATTCTTTTCAAAACTGCGTCGTTGCGCTTCATCTTGAACCCGTGCTGTTTCGGTTCGCATCAAACGTTCAGCCATATAACGGGAATTGTTAAATTCCTTCTTGAACTGATCGGATAAATCTCTAGCTAGTACCTTTGGATTAATGCCTTGTACCATTGATTTAGTAAGCAACTGCTCTAATCTTGACTTAAGGTTGTCATTGTTGGCCCAGATTCGTTGCGACCATGTGGCGCCCTGAAAACTAGCATTCACAACACTATTTACAGCCCCTTTAACGTCGTTTAAGCGGTGCTTGTTAAGAATACCTGCTTGCCGTTTAACTTCGTCCTGATAAGCGCTTGTGAGCTTATCGCCCATTATCTTTTCAATGTTTGAATTAGCATCAACTAATTCCATACCAACTTTGGACTTTAAATACTCAAGCTGATTAATTCGCATTGTGGCGTTATAGAGTTTTAATCGCTCGTTGGCCAATGCGCTAAAGTCTTTGTTCTCAACCATTTGCTTGGCGGTTGCTTCGAAAGCTTTAACATCGAATTGTTTAACCTTAGTCATTGCATCGGCCAAACTAATGTTTTGACTCTTAGCATAAGCAGCATAATAGTTGGCGATGTCCTTTTGAATATTTACTAAAGCGCGGTTGAGTTGTAACTCAATCTTCTTATTGATTAAAGCATCGTCTTGAAGCTGCTTCTTAATCCACTTTTGCTCTCGTTTAAACCAGTAATCATTCCGCTCCATCGTCGGTCACTTCCTTCTTCTGAGAGAAATTAGTGTAATCGGCTGGGTTATTTTCAACTGCTTGCTTAGCCGCTTGTTTCTGTTCATCTGCCATACGGTCAATTTCGGCTTTAGGATTATCTACAATTGATAAGACAGAAAGTTGAGTCTCTTTAGATACAATACCTTCAAGACTCTTAGCTGTATTAGCCTCATCTGCAATATTCTTAGGTAAGTTGCGTGTAAATTGGAACTTCAATTCATCCGCTGGATCTAACGTTGCTTTGCCTAGAATTGCATTAGCAGCTTTCTTAACAATCGATGTCTTAGCTAGATTAGTTACACCGAATACACCGCGGTAAAGCTCACGCATGGCTTTGGTGTACTTACGTTCCTTATTTGATGCTAGACCACGCATGGCTTGCATTCTAAGTTCAATAGAATATCCGCTTGCTGATGAGCTAGCACCCGAATCAATGTTGTTTAAGTTGGTCACCATTGACGTTAAGAACAACTTTTCTTCCAAGCGATTTAATAGGTTTTCTTGTGTACCATCCCCATTTGGACGTTCTAGAAACTTACCATCAACTTCCGCGGATGGATTAACTAATACTCGGTTATCAGCCATGTATTGCAGTTGCTCTTTGTCAATCTCACCACCGGTAAGTAATAAGTACGCATCGGCAATAGCTTCCACATCATTAGCCTTTTGAGAGAGTGCCGAATTAATGGCATTCATAATTGTCTTAACTGATTCAAATGCACCTTGACGTTCTTCATTTTCAACGAACTCAACGGCGCCAACTGTTTTAAACATGCGATTTTCTTCTTCACCGAACTCCCCATGTTCATCAAACGTGACCGCCGAACCAGCCTTATAAAGCGTACCGGTTAGCTTATTATCGTCATCGACTGAATATCGCACGAAATAAAGTGGTTCGCGCGCTACGGTATCATCGTAAATCATGAACGAATTCCGAGGGCTTGAATAGGCAACTCGCGTTTGTGATAGTTCGTTCTGATATAGAAACATATAACTACGACCATAAATACTAGTCTGTTTAGCAACCTCACTTAACTGGTCAACAAATGAATTCATATTGTTAAAGGCTTGCAAGTTGTCGTTGTCAGTGTCTTTGTCAAGTGTAATTTGAGGCGGAATGCCAATAAAGAAACCGTTGAACATCTCCGTGATATACTTCGCAAAATTAATCACGATACGATTATCAGGTTTGTTCAATGGCTTATCGTCTTGGTCTAGAATTGGATAATGTCCCTTGTACATTTGAATGTTTTCTTTGTAAATCTTATCCAAAGTCTGTTGATTGTAATCAACGAATGCTTTTAAATCTGCGGGCGTAATGTCTGTATCTTTCGGATAAATAAACACATTATTATCTGTAATGCTGCCCAGTCCTTTGATTTTTGCCACTCTATCGCTCCTTCCTAAAGTGAAATGTTATAAGTTTTGAATTCTGCTGGTGCTTCGCCATAATATTCTTCCAATGAGTACCGAATAGCATCAATAATGTGGTTATTAGCGTCTACAGGCTTGTTTAACCACTTGCCCATCTTATCTTGGTCAAACACATATGTGTTGAACTCTTCGATTGTGTGCGTGCAGCTAGGATGAATATGAATTTTTAGTGACTGCATGAAGGTGATGCCTAGCTCGACTGAGTCAGGCCCCTTCTTAGCAGCTTTAATTCGTCTCATGCCCTTATGCTTTAATTCTGCGATTGTCATCGGGCTAGCGGCATCAGCATGGATAGTAGCAGCTAATAAGTTCCGCTTTATAACCTCGCTGAAAATCAGTTCCGACAGCAGTCCCGTCTTGTACAATTCGCCGTAAATCCATAGCTCGTGGTTCTTCTCGTCGTAGACGGCACTTGGCAACGTCGTAGGGTCGTGTGTAAACCCAAAGTCCATACCGTGAACCGTCTTGCCAATCTGTTGAATCTTCTTGTTGATGTCGAAATCAACTACGTCAAAGTTTTCAAATACAAGGCCTTCTGAAATACCCCATTCGCCTAAAACAGCCACCTTGGCACGTCTAGGGTTGCGAATAAGCATCTCCTGTAGTCCTTTAATGTAGCCGTCATCCAAGAATGGATTATTCTTGTACGTCGTTGTGTAGGCTAATACGTTATCGCCCCTGGTCTTCTCATCAAAGAACCGAGGTTTAAGCCAATGATTCTCATTCCACGGATTAAACGTCAATATGGTTTGGTAAAAGCCGCCGGGATCATCAATCTTCCCCCGCAAACTTTCATCAACCGTATTAAAAGCCTCTTCTGATTCAAGCTGATATGCTTCTTCGACCCACATACGACATAAATTACCCGTCTGCACCGATATAGACGTGATAGACAAAGGCTTATCCAAACCACGAAAAATAACCTTCTGACCAGTTGGCTTGAAGGTTATCTCAGGTAAGGAGCTATTAAATTTAAATAGATGAGCCACGCCCATCACGTTGGCAACTTTTTCAAGCAATGTGTAAGTTGACTGTCTGTTGGTGTTAGCGAATCTTCTCAACACTAACCAATTAACATAAGGTTTGGTGATAATGTCATAGATTACTTTACGTGCTTCGGCTTCGCTCTTGCCAGAACCACGTGAACCTTTAATGGCAATGTATCTCAATCGGCTAGAGAACAATGGCGCATAGGACTTGTCTACCATCTCTGGTAGGTTCCACCTAACTTCCATCAGCATCATCTCCAAACGGGACAATATTAACGGTTAGGTTGCCACTGCCATTCTCTTTAATCGCTTTAGCCTCAGCTTCCTTAATATCAGCCTCAGCTTTGGTCTTACGTACATCGGCTTTAGCTTTTTCTATCTTTGCTTGTTCTAATTCTGGTGAGCTGTCAACAGAACCGAATCCCGCCATGGATAATATACTCTGGGCTGCTTGAAGACTAACCATTTCCGATTTAGCACCTATCGCTAATTTGTGAAGCCTCTTAATCGCGTCTGGCACATAACTATCAATCGCAACGCGTCTATATTCTATCTGTGCTTGCTTAAACTTGTTGTCCTTTTTCCAATTAGATAACGTTGTCCTAGATCGGTTTACAGTCTTAGCAATCTGTTCATCGCTCAACTTATCTTCAAACAGCAATATAATAGCTGTTTGCTTTGCTTTATCCAATTCATAAAAAGTCTCATTCTGTACACTTTTGTCAACCATCACATAATCACCACACTCCTATATTCAATTAAACCTAATCAGGCAATTCCGATGTTTGCTAATTCAGCTGTATTAACTATTAAACAAACATCATTTGTTAACCGAATCTGATAAAACGTGCCTGTATGGTTAACGATCTGCTCAGTTACATCAGATATATAACTAATAGTATCTGGATTAAGTAGACATTCCCATTTTTCGCCCAATTCGACCGCATCATCTTTCTCATCACTGAACTCATAGGCTTTAATTTTTATCAGTTTCATCTTTGACACCTTTTTCTTGCACAAAAATACGCCGCTCATCTGAACGACGTTTCTCATCTATCTTCTTCTGTTTAAGCCACTTCTCTAACCTTGCATCGGCTGCCGTCCATTCAGGTGTTTCGTAGCCGTACTTTGAATGTATTAACTTCGGCATAGCATTAATCAACTACTTCCCAATCTTCGGCAAGCATATCGGCTTGGCTCGCTAACCAACCTGGTTGCCATTTTTGTTCTGCCGTCCACATCACAATATATGGTTGACAGTCTAATGGCGTATCCTTTCCAATGCGCTTAATGGTTCGGGCGTTTGCCTTACCTGCTTCTAAATATAAACTTGGCATTAACACAAGCCACATTCCTTTACCGTTCCACCCTTTACGCGCTACTTTGTTACCTTGTTTTAATTGTTTGATCGCTTGTCCAAAATCCATTTAAATCATCTCCACTTCCCGCATTTTTTGCATTCTTGATAATAAAACTCACGCGTAGCATGAATTACATGCTCTTCATAATCGTGAATACAGGTTTGTTGTTTAATAAATCGTCTAACCCAGATGACTACATCGCCTAGCATGCGAATGCACCTCGCTTAATTTTACGTACTAAAAAAGCCATAACCGATTGGCTATGACTCGTATATATCGCAGGTGTGGATTTGCACCACACAACTACCGACGACCCCGGCCGGCTCATTGCGTCTACCTATTCCGCCACTGCGATACGACGATGTGGCTGAGGTTGCCTGCTACCACTTCCGTAACGGATACACGTGCACACGTACCGTCGCTTTCAGGCTATCAAACCGCGCTCATCAACACGTCTAGCCTACCTTATTAATATCCTAGCCGGGACTCGAACCCGAATCGTGACCGCAGGTGCACTTCCGCGCTGCTTTGCCATTAAGCTACTAGGATACAGATATGCTACTGGATCTCATTTGTCCTTCTTCGCATTATCTGATAATACTAATTTAACATGTATTTAAGGCCGTTTGGTTCACTAAAAGTTCACTTTTTGAAAACATGTAAGTCTTCGATCATGAACGAGTCGGCAAACTGTAAACAAGCGCGGTTCTTGTAAAACTGATAGCGCGTTTTTTCATAACCTAACGCTTCCATTTCCAGATAGTCAGGCGTCTTAGAGCTTGAAACATAAACATCAATTAGTAACTTACGACTAACCGCATCACAACTTTTTAACGCCGCAACCACACTGTTAATTACTTGACCAGCATAAACGCGCTGTGTGATTGTCTCTTCTGCTCCATTGCCAACTGAACTACCTTTAGGCATATCTGTGATAATAGGCGACTTAATACCGCTGATGTCTTTGTGACTATATCTCTGCATTTGGGGCAGTGTGTGCTTTAGGAAGTGTTTAACCTTAGCTACGGTTTTCTTTTCGTCTACTTGTGGGAATAGCTCGTCCATCTTATACATCTGTTTACCCCTTTTATGATATAATTTAGTCAGTCAGTACATCAGCGAAGCCGTCTTGCCGGGCGACTTTTTTTGTGCCTAAAACAATTCTTCAATCTTAATTGTAAGCTGGTGGATCCTTTCGTAAGCCGCTTCTATTTCTTTGTTTAAATCGCAGCTAGCTTGTTCTAACCATTCATTTCGTTTCTTTAGCCACTTATTATCAGCCTTGAGTTGCTCATAGTTGTCCATTATTCGGCCTCCAAGTCTTCATCTTTAACAAACGATCCATTAATCATCTTGCCTTTGCAATATTTAATCTGTTTATAGGCTTCGTCTAAACTCATTTGATATCCGAGACCTAACTGCATACATAGGATAATTAATACGATTTGAATGTCGCCAATTGAGTCAATCACTTTATTCTGCTGCCCTTTATTGTAAGCCGCCGACAACTCACCAACTTCTTCCATCAATTTAATTATTTGATTGCTCGAATTACTAGGTCTATCTAAACCACGTTCTCTGGCCCAGCGGTCTACTTCTGAGACTGTATCCGTGTATATCATTTCGATACCTCCACATAGCTAGCTTTAAACACATCGTCGGCAATTGCCCAGTGTTCGTCTTTAACGCCGGTTGCTATCCAATCGCCGACTTTTAAGCTCATTTGACCCTCTAGGGTGTTTATGGTGAAAAGATAACTAGGCTTATCTTCAACATAGCCACCATAAGATACTCCAATTTGATAACGAATAATCATCTCATCTGACCCATCAAACTGTTCAGCTTCAATAGTTGCTGTTTTTCTGTAGGTTTTAATCATAACCAATGCCACCTTCCACACTTTCTGCAAACTTGATAACACGTATGACCTTTAACTGGACAATACGGTTCCTTGAAAGCTCCGTATTCATGCAGGCAAAATAGTTCTTTCCACCATTTTTTAATGGCTAAATACATGTCTCCAAACATTAGTTATCCTCCTCGTGCAGCTCAATGAATATCGATATAAACTCTAACAAAAAGTTAAATCCCATCATAATAAACAAAGCGATATTAACCCAATCTCTATTATTAACAAACACCATGATGGCCGCGGCGAAATCTAAAACAGCTATTGGAACACACACGATATATAAAATCTTCTTTAATATATCCATGCTATCCCTCCAACAATTCCGGATTTTCAAATTTATATCTAACGCTATAATCTTTCACCTGAACTATTTCCATTTTGAAAAGTAGCCCTTAATGTTCGTATTCTAAACTGGTCGATTTCGACCATGTTGGAAACATTTGATTTCTAGGCTATGTCAGCCCGTTATGCATTAATATTCAAATGTTTTGCCATATACAATTAACGCACTCGGGAATGGTGCCGGTTGACTCGCTACCCCCCCATTTTCGAATTTTAAACGTCCTCTAATAAACTTAATTTCCGCTTTATCGAAAATATAATCATGCCAGTAGCTTGTGTCTGTACGGCTAGGGATTAACATAACAAGTACCCCTTCACGATTGAGACTTGATTCATATGCCTTCTTAACCCAGCGCTTTAAATCACGTCCATAAGGCGGATTTAACCAAAGGTTGCCTTCTAATGCTGACCAATCCTGACTAAGTGAATCATCGCCAACTGTAAAGTGATTAACACATTTAGCATTAGCGTCTGATGATGCCAAATCCCAGTTAAATTTGTACTTCTTATTTAACTCGTTAAAAAATAATTGAGGTGTTTCCCAGTCCTCTTTTTTTGAACTGAACATTAATTCTTTATTCATTTTGAATCACCCAGCTTTCTGCCGCACATCGGACAGTAATTAATCTCTATATATCCTGTATACATTTCAGAATCAGTTGTTTCCAGATAATATTTACCCATCTCAAGATAGTCTTCATTGCGATCGTAGCCAACACGTTTGACGATAAGGATGTCCACAAATTGGTCATCTATCTGTTCGGTTGATTCCATTCGGACTGTTCTAAATGAATCAAGAGCTACGTGCCGACAGACTGGTAGAGCGCAATCGCAATACTTACATTCAGTCATCAGCCTTGCCCTCCTTATTCAAATCAACCACTTCGCCAAAGCCTAGCATTTTAATCATTGCATCCGCAGCAGACTTAACTGTCCAGTACGCAGCCTCTTGTGAAGCGATATTGTCAAACCCACAGTTCTCTGGGTCTTTCATATAACACTTACCTGCTTTAATCCCCCATCGTGGTTCCGTTTCAGCTTCATACCCGTAACGCAGGGCGTCGATTAGTTTCCATTGGTTGTCGCCTTTTAAGTTAACGTACGCAGCAAGCTCATTTTGAAGCTCGTCTGCACTTGGTTCACTTCTCTTTTCTCTCAAAACGCCTACAGCAGCAAATGGGTATTGAGCTTTGAATCCTGGATGTTCCATCAAGAGCTTATCTAGATACGCACAAATTCCTTTTGGTAACTTCACTTTTTCATTCATCACTTAAACCCTCCTAAACAAATTTAGCTTTAGACCAGAATCCCTTTTGATCTTTATTTTCTCGCCATTTATTTTCCATGTAGTACCGGTAAGTTCTCGCTCCTAAGTTGTCGATTAATACTTGCCGATCATATAGAATGAGTTCAATCATATCGGCAACGTCGCTTTTTTCGGTGGTTGCATAGTCTCTAGCATACTTACCTGTTTCTTTTCGCTTACGTCCACCTTTTATCAAGTTGTATCGGTATCTTAAATACGGCTTTCCTCGATGGTCGCTAATTCGCAACGATTTGCTTACACCACAATCAAGTTTCAGATAAATACTTTGGGTCGAATAAGCGTTGTAGCGTTGGACAACGACTCCATTGGCCTTTAAAACTTGTATCACATATTCAGCTACTTCTTTAAGCTCCATCACTTAATCCTCCTGCTTTTCTAACCGAATAACCTTATAGCCTTTGATCTCTCGCCCGTTGTCGATGTCATACTTCAATTTGTATGTTGAAATATTAAGAAACTCCGCTGTTTTCTTCGCACTTTCAAATTCGATGGACTCGCCATTTTTAATTAGCTGATGCCGAATGTCATAATAATGTGATCTTTGACGTGGGATTTTAAAGCCATATACCTTAGCTGCCTCTTGCACCGCGTCAACTGAACGGCCAACGGCTTTGGCAACGTCTTGCTTTGACATGCCTGACTTCAATAGCTCAATCATCTTCTTGCGTCTCTCCGCAACTGTGCTGGTTGATCTCTTTTTGAACAGAATGCCATATTCGGTTTGAACGTTGGAGAGCAACCCAGTGTTTATGCCTAATTCAGTCATCACATCGTTACGCTTATAACCTTGCTCAATTAACTGTCTAACTTTGACCGCGACACGTGCGTGATATGCCTTTGTAGTCTCTTCAAGCTGTCGTTGCCAATAATCAACCGCATAATACTTATCGCGCAATTCTTCGACCGATTCGGGTTTTAAAGCTTGTTCTAGCTTGTCCTTCAGAATGATTGTTGTTGGTTCATTCACATCGTTTTGCAAGCGCCAATTATTCAACTCTGACTTATGTGGCGCCTCATGCAGAA
>ENA-UOZA01000155-UOZA01000155.1-food-metagenome-genome-assembly--contig:-NODE-155-length-21365-cov-35.259221_pt1 | contig 21365 bp, 21 predicted proteins | sample MGYA00249867_ERZ772721 | MGnify/ENA primary metagenome ERZ772721 (study PRJEB29005, sample SAMN08379453) | food metagenome | isolation source: cheese spiked with Escherichia coli O103 | study: EMG produced...
TCCCAACTGATATGTTCCGTTTAGGAATCAAGAAATAGTGGGAAAGCTCGCAAATCCCGGCCATTATGCCGGGATTTTTTTTGTGCACAGAAAACCCCCAGCTAGGCGTAATATTCCGGCGAACTCATATTGACGCGTTTTTCGGGCGCGTCATCAGCGATGCATACGAACGATCGCAGTCTGACAATGGTCGATTTATTTTACTTGCGCAGGGGCGAGCGCCGGGCAGGTACCGGCGGCGGGCTATGAAGCACTGAGTCGGGTATTGGTGGCAGGTGATGAAGTGCAGCCCCGGGAATGGCTCCGGGCTGACTCAGGTTCTGATTCGCTGTCAGCCCGCGTGGTGGCTGGCCTGGCTCATTTCCTGTCGTCAGGCGTTCAACTCCCGACAGCAGATTATGGCACGCTGCAAGAACACCTGACGACAGGTATCACTCACCCGGAGAAGGTAAATCCCTCAAGGGGCAGCAACTCTGCCAGTCGCTCCTCTGGCCATTCCGGCAGACGCGCCAGGACGTCTGTCAGCCAGGCATGTGGCTCCAGACCATTACGTTTTGCCGTTTCCAGAAGGCTCATTATCTGTGCCGCGCGGTTTCCGGCCATCAGTGAACCGGCGAACAACCAGGCCTTTCGTCCCATAACGACCGGGCGGATAGCACGCTCGCAGATATTGTTGTCCAGGGGCACGGCTCCGTCACCCAGGAAGCAGCTCAGTTCATCGCGCCGGTTCAGGATATAATTAATCGCTTTGTTTAGTGGTCCGTCGGGCGGACAGCACGGCTCCTGCTCTTCAGGCCAGGCAAACAGGTCATTCACTATCGGCCGGGAATACCGTTGTCGCCATTGCCGTATTTTTTCCACAGGACGTTCACGGATGAACTTCTCAATGCGATAAAGACCCGCGATTTTTCTCAGCGCCATGGCTGCACGGGGCTCCCTGCTGGCCTTATACAGATTTGCGAAACCGCGCCTTGCGTGGCTCCAGCAACAGGCAGATGTAATACCGGGGTCATTATCCGCCAGAGATTTGTACACGCTGTATCCGTCACTCACCAGCGTACCACCACGCCAGCCCTGCAGCCAGGCCTCAGGATATCTGAGGGCCCGTCCGGTCTGCGAGTCAAAACAGACGACCGGCGGACCGCTTCTTTCTCCGCTGACGTAAGCCCACAGCCAGCCGGAGCAGGACTTACCGCCTTTCCGGGTATCAAGGAGCCTCAGGGTCGTTTCATCTGCATGAATAACATCCCGTGTCAGAAGCTCGTGGCGTAACAATTTTGCCAGCGGGGCCAGTGCAGCGCCAGCAACACCGACCATATCCGCCATTGTACTGACGGGGAGCTCCACACCCATTCGGGAGAAAATGTGCTGCTGGCGATACAGGGGCAGATGGTCGGTATATTTGCTGATGACAACCTGTGCGATGACCGATGGCTCAACAGCACTTTTCGGAAGAATATGTGCCGGCATTTTTCCGCTGAACACTTTCTCACAGCAGGGACAGCTGTACTGCGGGCGGATATAGCGGTGGACCACAACCTGTGCGGGGATATATTCCAGCTTCTCGCTGACTTCATCGCGAATGAAGTGCAGGGGGGCATCACAGTCAGGACAACGTTCCTCAGCTGGCGGGATAACCTTTTCAGCACGGGGAAGATGTGAAGGCAAGGGCTTACGAACAGGACGTGTTGTTGTTTTTTCTTCGTCCCCGGTCTGAGGAAGCAGTTTGTCCAGATACGCCGAGATTTCTGCGATATCCGCGTCAACATCCTCTTCAAACAGGGAACGTTGCATCCCGGCCAGCGATTCGCATTTTTTACCAAAACGCTGCTGGCGTGCGAGCTTCATCTGCTCTTCCAGGATGCGGATACGGTTCTGAAGTTCTGCAATATTCCGGTCTTTTTCCTGCACCACATTTGCAAGATTCTGACTCTCAGCCATGGCTTTTTGCACCATGGCAATTGCCAGAGCGCGAAGCTGTTCAGGGTCACGGGTGGTACTGAGAAGCGAGATATCCATGCGATGGATTATACGACATCACACATGGATATTCATTATATTTCATTGAGTTATTGCGTTACTCTGAGCATCTTCGGGTTCTTCCTGGTATACCCATTTTGCCAGGTCATGCCCTTTCACCTGTTGCCAGTCAACCCCACAGACCAGCCAGTGAAACTCATCCTGTGTGAGATGCCATGTGGCATCACCTTTCCGGGGCCAGTGGAAGCTTCCCCGGTGCAGTCGTCGGGTACACAGCCATACGCCATGTTTGTCCCACCGGAGAACTTTTATGCGGGAGCGGACTTTATTGGTGAAGACAAAAGCAGCACCGTCATGCCATGCAGCGTTAAGTTCGTTCTGGACGTACTGTGTCAGTGTGTCGATACCCCGGCGCATATCGACGGGTTTTACGACCAGGAATACGTTATCAGGCGTCAGCATGGCGAAGAGCCCGGAAAACATCGGTTAACTGAGAAGGCTGGCAGCACATCCGGATACCTCCGGGAAGGAAAAGTGTGACAGGCTCATCCGACAATGGTCTGCCATCAGTCATTCCGGAAGAGCCAGATACTGAAACAGGAATAATTTCTGGTGCTCTGGCTCGTTTTTCGGCTTTTGCGACATCCTGCGGCCACTGGCGCAGGGATTTAAACGGAATGTCGTAAAGTTCACAGTACTGTTCACGGGTAAGGCCGCTTGCGCGCCATGCGGCAACGTGATGTTTTTTCTGATCAAGCGTCCATCGCATCCTGGGCATTGTTTACTCTCCACAGAAAGAAGTTATACGAATACCGGAATGCTAATGAACAGAATATTTCTGTGAAGATGAGGTCCCCGGAACATTACATAAGTTCGATTATCTCAGTTTCATGATGTCAGGCTTGACTGGTGTAGGTACATCCGGGAAAGGATATTACGCTAGGTAAGACGACGGTTGAGAATAATGCGTTGTCTGAGCTTGTGCCGCCTCGCGTACAGCAGGATACTTCTCTGGCAATAGATCTTGGACAGAAAGGACAAGGTTACGGAGAAATTAACAATGCGATAGATGCTTCTCATCTTGGACCTTCATGGGGGACAGAGTATAAAGTCAAGACTAATGGAAAGATTGAGGTTTCGGGTGGAATAGGTCCTGCCCTTAAAGGTGAGATGAAAGTTAACAATGATTATTTCTCTGTTTCTACAGGATATACAAAGGAGTTTGGTGCTAAAGCTGGTGCTTCAATTGGTATTGACTTTGGCCCATATGATTTCGGTGTATTTGGTGACTTAAATCGTGATTATTCAACTAGTATTGGTTATGGTCCAGGTTCAGTAGGTCTGTCCGTTGGGCAAGATGGACTTGGTTTTTCCTTCTCTGTTGGGTCAAGTATTGATTTTACAGGTTCTTCTACTGTTCCTCATTCTGAAAAAATAGAGATGAACGGCGATACTACAAAGGAAATATACCACTATGATTTCAAATGATGTGATTCTTAATGTATCATCATTGATGATGTTATTTTTTTTGTTTGCATGGGGAGGGTGTTTTTTTATTTTTGTATACAGAGTGCTTGGAGGACCTAAAGTAGGTAGAGACTCCTTGCTTTATTTTGATTTTATTTTTTTTAAGAATAATGCTCTTGCAAATATTTCTCTCTCTTTTCTTGTGTTAGGTTACATATCTGCAGCATTTGTGGAATATCGAAGAGGTGGGGACTCTTTAATGCTACTTGCTAATTTGATGGGTGGAGGAGCTTTTCTTTTTTTTGGTATATATGGGAAATGTTTCTGTCATGATGCTTTCGAAGATAAAAAACCATTCTTTTTTATTAACATTTTCCTCAAGAAAGTTGATTTTCAATTTGGTTCAGTATTTCTTTGGCTTTCGAGATTGTTATATATAGCATGGTTAATTTTATTAATTTTTAGGTAGTTGAGAACAATATACTGAATATGATAGCTACTGAAACAGCCGCTAATACTGCGGCAGCAATCGCTAGTTCTACAGGTTAAAGAAGTGAAAGTTAATATCCAACCATCTTATACAGGTAACAGCGTAAGGCCGGATAAATTTTATGTTGAGTACTCTATAAATGGCGGAAGGCCGGTATCTGAAACGTTTAAAAATGTACCCGGAGGTAAGTAGTGAGGACTGATCAAGAGATTTATAATGATATAGGTTCAGTATTGCTATCCATTGCGCCTGAAAATGCATCCAAAGTGATCATGAGAGCAGAACTGTCTCCTGAAAATGATCATTGTAAATGTGAATTTGACTATATAAATGCAGATACTGGCAATACTGATTGGTTTTCGGCAGGGGCACAAGCAAACGGTGATTTATTTGATTTTCTTGTGGAATTAAGAAATTATTTTCTAGATAACTTTAGATCTAAGGAAAAGCCATTCTGGCATGGCTGTGAAGTGACAGTAGATGTAGAGGCTTTAAAGATTAATATTGAATTTAAATACGAAAATTGATTGCTAAGCATTCAGTTGTAGCAGTGTGAGTGTTGGTGTGGAACCTTCAGCTAGCGCAAACCAGGGTACCGGGCATGATAATAGCTGGGAGTTGTGAAGGCTCACGGGAACAGTGTGCTGTACGTGATCCGAGTCGCGATGGTACCCGGGGACCGGGGCATGTGCTGAATGGCGACAATACAGACGAAAACAAACAGCCGAATCTGGGCAAAGACGTAGCGAGTGCTACGGATAAGGATAAAGCTGAGCTTGGTGGTGCAGGTGCTGGAACACCGGGGGGATGGGGACCGGATAATGAAGAAAAAGCCCGTCATCAGGAGGTTCAGCAACAACGATTTGATGAACTGAGTAAAATATATGATAAAAGTCACCCGGTCGGAGAGTTAACGGTGGATGGGCAGACTATCAGGCAGAGTTCGGTAAGTAACCGTTATGGTACGACGAAAGTGTTTGAAAGCCAGAATCTGACGGATAAACAGATCCACAATTACGCACAACAGCTGGCAGGAGATACACCGCTGAAAGAGGTTCGGCCGGGGATCTATACTGCAAAACTGGAGAACGGTACATCAATTACTTTACGTGATGTATCTACTTCACAGCAACAGACCGGAGCCAGATGGACTATTGATATAAAAGGAAATCCTCAGTTAGGAGAGCTTGCTAATAAATATAAAACTGGTATTGAAATTAAATTTAGGTGAAACATGTTAAGTGAAGATGAATTTGCAGAACTAACAGAAGCTTTAGAAGGTCGTAACCTGCAGGCAAATTGGTGGGCAACTGAAAGCTTCGCAAGCGATTTCAGTATTAGAAGAAAATTTTTCTTCTGGATATTTGAGCACCTTCTGAAAGAAGGGCGTATCAAACTCGCCAAGCACGGTAAGTTTCTGGAAGGAAGTGTTGATGAGCAGGTTGAGCGTTTTCGACGAGCATTTCCGAAAACAGAAGAAGAGATGGAAGACGGTATCTGGTTTTTTGATGAGAGTTGCCCGGGGGGAGCTGTTTGGGTGCTTGAAGATGGCTCTCTCGAATGGACCTGATAAACCTTTCATAGTATAGGATGTTATGCTAGGTGCTGTGGAAAAACGCTTCGGAGATAAGGTTCCGAAACAGCCGATGCAGTGGCTGACAGATGATGGTTCGGCCTATACGGCTCATGAAACACGGCAGTTCGCGACTGAGCTGAGGAGCCCTGCACAATAGCAGTGAGCAGTCCTCAAAGCAATGGAATAGCTGAAAGGTTCGTGAAAGCGATGAAGGAAGATTACATCGCGTTCATGCCCAAACCAGATGTAAAAACGGAGTTGCATAACCTTGCAGTGGCGTTCGAGTATTACAATGAATGGCATCCGCATAGTGCATTGGGTTATCTCTCCCCGAGGGAATATCTGTGTCAGCGGGTAACGTTAACTTAAGATACAAAGGCTGTCTGGAAATAGTGGGTCAAGAACATGCTAGGTACACATAGTTCCGCAAAGCTAGGAATGACAAAGAAGAACAAAACAAACGAAAAGAAGAACAAAACAAACGATTTGTGTATAGCTCATCTTCAAACTAAGTGGCGGGATATCTTAACCAAAAGATTCGCCTACTTTTTTGATAAGTCCCCTCAAAGTGGTCAGCGCATGAAGCAGATAATAGACGACTGTATGATAGCAGGTCTAGAGTCCCTCTTTTTGAGCTTTTCGAACTTAAAGGATACCTGGTTCAATAAGCAAGTCATGCTGCCTGATACAGGTGTATATTCCCAGCGAATTGCTGAAATGCTGTTTTACTGCAGGCTTTTGGAGATGGGCTTTGGCAACATTAAAAGCAAGGATGCTGGACCAGACTTTGTCGCCGAGAAAAATGGTGAGACTTTTTGTTTTGAAGTAGTCACGCCAACGCCACGAGATTCTATCAGAGAGCTTATTGATCGAGGCGAGTTAACGTCTGGAGAGCGGGATTTAGTGTTCCGTGAGCGTTTGTTGTCAGTCACATCAGCGATCAAAAACAAATTGAAAAAGTTCGAAGCTCACAAATCCGCTGGACACGTACCAGAAGGTGCCTATTACATAATCGTTATCAATGATTCGCTGCTGCTACCCTATGAGCAGCCATGGTATGGAGCGCTGGCTGAGCTTTGCTTTGGGGACAGTACTCTACCAATTGTCGTGGATGCGACGCTTGGTTCTGGGGAAATTGATTTCACTGATATTCTAGGTGAAGCACTTTCTAAGAATGATAGCGACCAGTATCAAAACCTCGTAATGAGAAGCAACTTTGGAGTTTCTATCAATGGAGGGGGGGCGGTTACTCCAGAGGACTCTTTGTTACGTGTTAAAACCAGGAAGGAAATCCCAAGCAGAAAGAACACCGCCACTGTCTTGGTCGATATAGCTGAGTCTGTAGGCGTAGCTGGGTTTTACCAGATAACGTTGCGGGAGGATCTGATGTTTTATCGTTCTTTTGAGGTTGGTCGGCGCATCATGCCCGCATCAGCACTTATTAGTTCGGTGAAAAATAAACAGCTTGTCAGAAATTCAATATGTTACACATCAACATATGCTAAGGATGAGGATCTAGTTCAACCTGTTATGTCACCTGCGCGCCTATTTGGCTTCGAGCCGCACGATTTTAATAGCGAGGCTGTTTATAACACTTTTTTCAAACCTGTTTTGGAAGGTGGTGAGCTTTGTAGGTCGCTTGAATATTAAGTTTGGCAATTGAAACTTACAGCAGCCTGTCTATCTGCCGGACGATAGAATGCTGCATCTGGATGCAGAGTGATGAAGATCTGCTTTGTGTTGTGAGTTCAACGAGTCGATGCAATGCTGTTTGTTATCCGGATAATTAGGAAATGTATGTGTTGCGTATTTTCATGGAAGGAGATCACCCAACCCAATAACCCCCTGCGTCAGCATAGTTGTCGCCTCAATTTTTTAAGGAGATAACCATGCTAGTAAGCGTTAACGGAGCGCCGTATTGATGCTTACTTATTGGTGAGTACTACGTTCCATGGCAGGAGTTGAGCCTGTACATAGATTTGTGTAATTGCCTGATTTTGATATGTTCAATCCAGCATCAAATGAAGGTTAATTTATGGACAAAAAACAGTTACAGGCTCAATCAATACTCCCATGCCTCAAACGCTAACGGCATATTATTTAACAAATCCCGACGCTCACGCCAGTCAGGAATAAACCGATCCATATGCAACCGGAAGCGAGCATTATGGTGACGTTCCAGAAGATGAACCAGTTCATGCACCAGAATATACTCTAGGCACTCCGGCGGCTTCTTAATCAGCTCCAGATTGAGCCAGATTCGTTTTGTTGTAGTGTTACAGGTGCCCCAAAAGGTCTTCATCTTTTTGATGCCCCAGAATGTTAGGGGAACACCGATTCGGTCCTGCCATTCAGGTAGAAGCTTAGCCACCTGCTGTTTTAGTTCATGTCGATAAAATTCACTTAACGCCAATGCCTTATTTTCATCACGGGTTCCCGGTTGAACATAAAGCTGGAGCTTATTATTTCCCGCAACTTTTACTTCGTGACGCCCGTGACGCTCAATCACAAGCAGGCGATATTTCCGGCCCCAAAGATAGTGGCACTCTCCGCTGACCATTTCCCTCTCTGATTGACGAGGCTGTCTGGCGAAATCCTGCTGCTGTTTTCTGATCCAGCGAAAGCGTGAAGCAACCGCCATACGAATCGCCGTCTCCGTCATATGTTCCGGCGCTGAAACGCGGACTTTGCCATCAGGCGGCAGCACGCTGATATGCAGATTCTTAATCGCCTTACGGTTGACCAGCAAGCGTAACGAGCCTATTTGCATGATTGGCATCAGTGATATTCCTTCTGCTGACGGGCAAGTGCTATCACCTCATCAATATCAATATTATAGCTGGCGGTCTCTTCACGTAATGCGTTGGCAATTTCCCGTTCTTTAAAACGATCGCCAATCCACTCTGCCCTTTTGGTATAGCGAATCGTCGTATCTATGCGGGTCGCCAGTACCTCGTCGTGGCCGAAGTTATCATAGAAGGCGCGCTTTGCTTGTGTATCCATGGTGGCAGGGTAGCACGCTCCGGCGGTTTGCTCCGGGCGGATGATCTGTTTACACAAATCGCGGATACGTTCCAGATACTGCTGATAATTGAGCGCATTTTGTCGGCGAAGGGTAATCAGTTCATCCAGCAGCTGCGACATGCGTCCGTAGTATTTGGGGTTAACCGGGTTTTCATCCACGATGGTTTTGCGCACGTTGTTTTCGATGGTTTCCGCCATCGCATCCTGATTATTACGGATATTATCCGGCAGGGCGGCGGTCGCCACAAAGCCTTTCTCGACAATCAGTTCAATCAGACTAAACTCTTCAAAATCCATCAGTACTTCGCTACCATCGGCGCGAACATACATATCCAGTAAATGACGCATAGCGGGTTCAAAGCGCTTCATATCCGGAAGATCGCCGCTGGTCAGCTTAATTTCATAGCGCAGTTTTTCGAATTCAGCGACTTCGGCGCGAATGCTCTCTACCTCTTCGGCAGTGTAGCCTGCTTCCGGCATTTCATTGGCGATGCTGGCATAAGCGCGTAGCAGACGGGCGACGCACTGGTAAAACGTCAGGCGCAGCGCCTCTTTTTCGTTTGACGAAGTCTGATTCTCTCCTGATTCACCGCAAAAATAGTGCTGATAGTCCTGCAGGCTGCGCGGGGCTTTGACGGGTTCACATAAGCTGCGAACCATCTCCAGCGCGCTGTCGAGATCCAGTTGCGCCTGCTCCAGCCTGTCTTTCAGCAACCCGGCCACATCGTCCCGATCGTAATCATCAAACGCGCCCGTGGTGTAATCGGTAATCGCTTTATCCAGCGAACGGAACAGATCTTTATAATCAATAATATAGCCATACTCTTTATCCTCACCGTCCAGCCGGTTCACCCGACAAATCGCCTGAAACAGCGTATGGTCGGTCATGGTTTTATCAATATAGAGATAGGTGGCGGACGGCGCGTCAAAGCCAGTCAACAGCTTGTCCACCACGATAAGCAGGCGCATTTGCCCCGGTTCTTCAATAAAGCGCTGTTTCACTTCCCGCTCGAACTCGGTAATGCGTGCGGTGGCCTTCTCTTCACTTTGTTCAAAATGGTCAGCCAACATTTTGCGATAGGTGGCGTGTTTAGAGAGTTTCTCCGTTAACCCTTCGCCTGTTTCTTCGCCTTTGATGCTGGCGGCATCGGGGCGATAGCTGGTCACAATCGCTACTTTCCCCGCCAGCTCGGTCTGGCTGAACATCTCGTAAACCTTGCAGGCCTGATAGATACTGCTGCACACCAGCATGGCGTTGCCGCGCCCGTCCATCAGGCGTGGACGGGTATCCATATCCAGCAAAATGTCGTTAACGATCTGCTCCAGCCGCGACTTACTGGAGAGCAGCTTCTGCATTGATCCCCACTTTTGCTTAAGCTGGGTCCTGGCTAAATTCGACAAACCGCGAGTCTTGGCTTCAAACCAGTCATCGACCTTTTTCTGTGATGTCAGATACTGGTCAATATCGCGCGCCTCATAGCGCAGATCCAGCACCACACCGTCGGCCACCGCTTCATCAAATTTATAGGTATGGATATAAGGGCCGAACACCTCAACCGACTTCTTCTTATCTTTCTTCATCAGCGGTGTGCCGGTAAAACCGATAAACAGGGCGTCCGGCAGAATGGCAGTCATGGCGTTATGCAGCTTGCCGGATTGTGTGCGGTGGCACTCATCCACAAAAACAAACAGATCGCCTTTGGCGCAGAATGTTTTCGTCAGGGACTGCTGTAATTCGGTGATAAAGGCGTCGGTAGCCGCATTGTCTTCAGCTTCGCTGCGACGACCAAATTTATGCACCAGCGAGCAAATGAGCCACGGGTTAGGATGATTGAGCGTTGCGATAAGATCGTTGCCGCTGGAGGTGCGATAAATATCCTCATCCACGCCCATAAACACGCTTTCGATTTGCTCATCCAGTTCGGTGCGGTCAGTCACAATCAACACGCGGGAGTTTGGCACATTTTCACGGATCCACTTCGCCAGCCAGACCATCGTCAGGCTTTTACCCGATCCCTGTGTGTGCCAGATAATACCGCCTTCACGACGGGCAATATGTTGTTTAGCCGCCTCGACGCCGAAGAACTGATTATGGCGGCAGAGTTTTTTCACCCCGACATCAAAGGCAATGTAATTATGGACGATATCCAACAGCCTGGATTTGCTGCACAGACGACTTAAATGAAAGTCGAGTTTATGCGTATAGTCGCCTGGATTATCTTCTTTCCACTCCAGATAGTATTTTTCCGGGGTTTCGATGGTGCCGTAGCGCAGGCCCTGCGTATCGTTGCCCGCCATCACTAACTGCATGGTGGTGAAGAAATCGCGGATAAAGGTTTTCTTTTGATTATCGAGATTCTGCCGGATGCCTTCGCTGACGTGCACTGACGAACGCTTAAGTTCAATCACACCCAGCGCAATGCCGTTAACGTACAGCACCAGATCCGGGCGCTTGCGGTACTCGCCTTTGACCATCACCTCATCGGCGATGGCGAAATCATTGGCTTGTGGGTTGGCCCAGTCAATCAGCCACACGGTTTGGTTCTGCTCGCCTGCGCCTTCTTTGTCTTTCACGCCGTAACGCAGTAGGCGATAGACCTCTTTATTGGCGTAATAGAGTTTTTTGCCTTCGCCCAGAGCGGCGGCGGAATCCAGTTGCCGCAACGCCCGGGTGATCAACGTATCACTAACGCCGCGCCGTTTTAGCCACGCGCTTAGTATATTCGTGTCGATGTTGCTGTTCCCGGTGTACCCGGTACGGTGACTCAGATGGCGGTAACCTAAATCTTCAACAAAAAACTGAATCAGACGCTGCTGTGTGGCGCGTTCGCGCTGGCCCACGGTACTCAAAAGGCGCTCCTTAAACCCTCAGCAATGGAACTCCATTACGCGGTTAATGGCAAATTGCAGATTATTATTATCAAACAGCCTCAACTTACGGCTGGCCCAGTGTTCGCCCGCAGGCCACTGGTGCAGCCCTTCCTTAACGGAATCCAGTGTTGGTTGACATTCGCCACGGCTCAGCAACCAGTCTACGGTTGCCAGCAGCTCCAGACCAAACGGCGATTCAAAGCCGTCAATTAACTGGCTGACCTGCTCCAGCGCCGGTAGCCACTCTCTGGCTTCGCTGTTCAGATACGCATTAACGTGTTCTTTTTTCTGATCGTTAAACCAGATCACATCCAGCGGTTGGCTGTCCGGGATGCGTTTCTCGGCTTTAAGATAGGTGCCGTCCAGCGCATTAAGCAGATGGTTCAGATTGGGCGCATAGGGGCCATAATAGTGAGCTTCAAACCGCAGTTTGAGGATATCGTCCTGTTGATGCTGCTTAAGGGCGCGTTGTAACAGCCAGGCCAGTTTCTGGATTTCCAGTAGGCTGCACTCCATCCCCAATACCCAGTAGCGACGCACCAGTTCAGCGATGGCGGCTCTGGCGGGAGTGAGCTTTTTTACGCCAGTGCTTTTGGCAACGTTCTGGTATTTTTCAGTTGGTTGGTAAATCAGGATATCAACGTCCTGAAGGTCGCCAAGGGCAGATTCAATCTGCGCCCGAACGTCCGGCCAGTTCAAGTCACCGTTGCCTGCGCCCAGCGGTGGAATGGCGATGGATTGCACGTTCTCTTCAATCAAAAATCGACGTAAGTCTTGTAAGCCATCTTCAATCCACCCCATGCGGGAGTCAGCGCGCCAGTGCTGTTTGGTCGGAAAATTAACAATCCAGCGCGGTCCCATCAGTTCCCCGGTTTCGGTAATGAACATTTTGCCGGTGATCACCTGCTTTTGTTTGCAGGCGAGGGCATAGGCTTTCATATTTTCGTGGAAGCGCTCTTTAAACATCAACGCGATGCCTTTCCCCATGACACCGACGGTATTAACCGTATTCACCAGAGCTTCCACCGGTGCGTCCAGTAAATTGCCTTGTGTATATGTGATCATGAGAAGTACCAATCCAGCCCGTGTGTGAACGGACATTGTTAGATTACGCTGAAACAACCATTGTTCTAATTGTAACCTGACCTCTTCGCTGTAACAAATTATCCCATCCAGCAGCGAGATCGGGCAGTGTTGCCAGATTAGCGCCTCTGCCTGATAGCGTTCAAATTTAGCCGGATCGTCTGGATCGCGGCGAAAGTCCCGTGCCTGCAAAATGGGCCAGTCGATCTGGTCCAGACTATCCAGACTGGTGTAGTAGTTGGTCCAGTTATAGGAAGCATGGCTGTCGGTAAACACGAAGGGCACGTCGTGTGCTGCCACGTGCCGCAGGCTGCTGACCAGAATAACGATCTCTTCATTGGGGCGTTGCTTAATGCCGCCACGTCCGCTGTGGATGTTCATCAGCATTGGCGAGAAGGGGGTAAAATAAAATGGCACATAGTCACGCAGTGTCCCGCCCGTCCCGACAGGTACCGGATGTCCGGCGTGCTTGCCGATAAGCTCCGGGTTGCCGATATTGATCCAGTTAGCAGCCTGCACCGGGCTGTTGCCGCAGTGCAGACCATTGTCCAGAATCCACGGGATATTGTCCCGATGGACGATACGCCAGATCAGGGCTTTTTGCGGATTGAGGCTGGCGCTGTAGTCATAGGTTTCCCTTTTATATTAAGCGTGTTTTCCCGGTTAACAGCTCCTGCATCATCCCCTGTTTAAGCTGACGGGTTTTGTCCAGACGTTGTTGCAGGGTCTGAATTTCCTTGTCCATATCGGAGAGGATGGTGGCGATGGCGGTTTGTTCTTCAATGCATGGGGAAACAACCGGATATTTTGCAACTTGAGGAGCTGTAAGTTGAGGGACTCCAGTGCTCTCATTTGCAAATGATAAGTATTGGTTTATATACCCTTCATAAAATTTTACGTTTGAATCTCCTTTTGGACTAAGAACTAATAATCGTCCAATTGCACAGAATCTTCCTTTTCTTGCCACGGCATGGCCGATTCCTCCCCTCGCAGTGATTGTTAGATAGTCACCAACATAATCATAACTCTGGCAATAGCCATATAAACCATAATGACTAATTGCATTGGAATAAATAGGGTAAAGATGTTTTTCAGATTGAATATTAGAGAATTCAGACTGTCTTAAATCTCCTCCTGCGGTAATGGAGAATAAATCTCCAATATTATTAACTGCCCAATCTTCTGGAGTCTCCCCCAACTTGCTCTTTTTATATCTCTTAGCAGATCCATCTTTGCGCAACGCAAACTGCGGCAAACGGGTTTTACCGGTGAGTAGTTGTTGCATAGCAGCGGCTTTTATGGCCTGTTTTTTAGCAATTAAGTTTTCCAGAGCGAGAGTGAATGCATTAATATCATTTAATGTTCTGACAATTTCCGTTTGTTCAAGGGAGTTTGGTGTAATAGCAAACTTAAGATTTTTAACTTGAGAAAAATTCAGTCCTTCTCTGTTTCCTCCGGCTTGATAACTATCAATCTGGTTTTGTCCATAATTTGAATTGATTAATTCAACCAGTAAGGATGGGGAGAGTTTTTTTGCCTCTGTTCTGATGATGCAAACATGTTGGTTAACATTACCACCTATAACCCTAAAATCAGCTTTAGCGCATCGGCCGATAGATGCTCCCGTTATGTTGAGTAAAACATCATCTTGCTGAATTTCAGAACCAGAGAATGTGTTATGGGTTTCATCTGTAATATGTACGACATCGGCGAGATCTAATCTTCCCCAATCAACATTTTGGCTACGGACAAAAGGGCGTCCGCTATCAATATAAACAGATGCTCCACCAGTTGGTGTTTTTCCACTACCAACTTTGGTTGTACAGTCATCAATAGAGATTACTACCCAATCCTCAGGAATCACCCCCACCTCAGTCAGCTTATACCCCGCAGGCACATCTTTCCCCGCCGTACCCGACCGTTGCTCATTCACCATTAAATCCACCATCACCACTCCAGCCCCATCGCCCGCAAATGCCCGGCCACTTTCTCGCTCAACGCCTCAACGGAGGCTTCAAGCGCTGGCAACGGTTCAGCATAACGCTCTTCCAGCTCCTTTACGCGCGACGCCAGTTGCTGGGTAATACGCTCTATCTCCGCTTTGATCCCTGCCTGCAACGTTGCCAGCCACTTATCCTGCACTACCAGCGTTTTAATCGCTGCTTCATCCAGCGTGGGATAATGTTTAAATACCGCTCGATCCAACGCTTCCTGTGCGGCTTTCAGCGCTTTTTTCGCACTGGCCTCGGCCTTAATCAGCGCCAGACAGCGGTTCAGCACTGCCAGCTCATCTGGGTCGGCAGGGGTTTTCTTCAACTGTGCCAGACGGGCATTCACCAGCTTTTGCGTCACCTTATCTTTATCGTTCTTCGCCTCAGCCAGCAGATCCTCTTCCCCTGCCTGCTCCTCGATGAGTTCCGCTAGCTGACGACTGGCTTCTTCACTGCGCTCCTGCGCGCGGTTCAACGTATCCAGCAGTTCCGGGAAGCAGCGAATTTCCACTAGTGAACGGGGTAGCACATCGGCCTTGTAGCGCTGTTTGGTAAACTCGAAATCGTGCGTTTCTTTCCAGATGTTTTTGCCATCTTTGCCTTTCACCGGTTGAAGCTCGCGGATTTGCGCGGCGGCTTGCCAGCCATCCTGCATAATCACATACACATCGTCCTGCATGACATCAGCCCAGTAATCCATCAGGATCTGGTACACGCTGTACTTGTTCAGCAACTCACTGTTGGCGTACTGCACAAGCAACATCTCGCTGATATCGTGGATCAGCGCTTTGGGTTTATCACCTTTGCGAATCTCTTCCAGACTTGCCTCTTTCACCCACGCTTTAAACGGTAGCAGGCTGCGGGTGGCAAAATCCTTAAACTCCTGATGTGCCAGAATGGTTGGTTTCACCTGCTGCGCGTTCACCTGCGCCCGACAGTAACCGGAACGGTCGTCAGCAAACAGCACGTTGCGCAGGGCAGGGAATACCCGCCAGTAATCCTGCAAAGCATCCACATCGCGTGCTGGAATACCGCCCTGTAAGTGCGCGGTCAGATCGTGCAAATCTTCCGGCTCGCCGCTCTCGATATAGCGAGGAATATTCAGGTTGTAATCATTTCCGGCGATCTCGCTGGAGGGCACCATCCGGCTGTAGCCCGGCACCGTTCGCTGATGGTTGAACACGTCCACAATGCGGTGAATATCTCGGCTACGCAGGCGGTTCTTGTTGCCATCTTTGATAAAGCCCCGACTGGCGTCGATCATAAAAATGCCTTTGCGGCTGTGGGCGTGCTCTTTATCAATCACAATAATGCACGCCGGGATGCCGGTGCCGTAAAACAGGTTGGCCGGCAAACCAATAACGCCTTTGATATAGCCCTGCTTGATTAGATTTTCACGGATATTTGCCTCGGCGTTACCGCGAAACAGTACGCCATGGGGCAGGATCACCGCGCCTTTGCCGGTACTTTTCAGGCTTTTAATGATATGCAGCAAAAAAGCATAATCGCCGTTTTTCTCCGGCGGAATGCCCCAGCCGAAGCGTTCAAACGGATCTTTTTTCGGCGTCAACCCGTTGGTCCAGTTTTTATTGGAAAAAGGCGGGTTCGCCACGGCAAAATCGAAGGCTTTCAGTTTGCCGTTCGCCTCTTTCCACTGCGGATCGCTCAGCGTATTACCCTGCCAGATTTTCGCGGTGGCATTGTTATGCAGAATCATGTTCATCCGCGCCAGTGCACTGGTAGCGTTATCCATCTCCTGGCCGAAAATCGATAGTCCGCGCCGGGCTTCATCATTCACTTTCAACAGCAGCGAACCAGAGCCACAGGTTGGGTCATAAACCGTTGCATCTCGCGGCGTATCGGGAGTAATACCAATCACCTTCGCCAGAATACGTGACACCTCCGCCGGAGTGTAAAACTGCCCTTTACTCTTGCCGGATTCGGTTGCGAAGTGACGCATCAGATATTCATAGGCATCGCCCAACAGATCGTCGCCTTCGGCCCGGTTGCTGGAGAGATCTAACCCTTCAAAGATACCGACAAGCTTGCTCAGGCGGTCAATCATTTCCTTGCCTTTGCCGAGCTTATCTTCGTCGTTAAAGTCGGCTTCGTCGATGACGCCCTTCAGGCCGTTCTCTTCCGCCAGCTTGTGGATGATTTTGTTGATTTTGTCGCCGATCTCTTTGTCATTTTTCAGCGCAACCATATCGTCAAAGCTGGCTCCTTTGGGTATCACGATCATCCCGTAAGGATCGCCTTTATACTTATCGGAAACGTACTTCATAAACAGCAGGGTCAGTACATAGTCTTTGTACTGGCTGGCGTCCATCCCGCCACGCAGTTCGTCGCAGCTTGCCCACAGGGAAGAATAGAGTTCGGTTTTTTTGATAGCCATTAAATATCTCGTTTTGCGCGATAATCTGCCGTAAGTCGGTTACAGCAGATCGGTATTCAGACCGGCGGCCTTCAACCGACGGGTTAAGTTACGCATTTTGCTGAATTCGGTACCGAGGCTCTGGCTCAGACCGGTGCCTTCGCAAAAGGCTTTTGCCGTAATGTGTTCCAGTTCGTCGGCATATTTAATCATTTGCAGGTGTAGCTCGACGGTGTACTGGTTACGCGGCGCACTGGAAAGTGCCTGCCGGATATGGCGATAAATCTCATCTTCATTCATATTCATGGCAACCACTGGTATACTGGATAATTTAGCTAAATTAGCTAAATGTGGTATCAAGTTCAAGAACTACAGTGGGAGTCGGATCTGACTGCGCGATTTATGTACGTAAATGACTTGTGGCGGATTAATGGTCGCAGTATCCTCTCTTTCCGCGCCTGCGAAATCAGGCGTCGGGATTAGCCTCCTGAAAACCGTTACAGGAGACTTCTCTATGACTACAATCCTTGTCCCTGACTGCGATTTACTCGATCTATTGTTCGTTCCCTTATAATGCCACAATGGATTTCATCGTCTTGGTCGACAACTGCGCCCGCTTCGCCGAATCCCTGATAGAAACCGAGGATTCCACGCTGTGGCTTACCCTCTGTGGGCGACCTTGTACTGCTGTAACCCACGCCGACCTCATCCCGCCGCATCTTACCGAAAGCCTGACCATTGATACTCTCCCCGCCATGCCAGAGCTGGTTATTTCCGAACCTGATTTCTTGTGCGAATATTGTCTCGTGCGAGCTGTGCATCGTTGCCGCTCTTTGATAAGGGGCGTAGCGTTATTAGTTTGGGCTATGCGCTTGCGCTACAACTCTTCAAATAGCTATATATCAACAATATCTAGTCATAAACCGTCTACTTCCGTCTCAATTATACTCAAATTAAGGCATGCGGCATCTTTGTGACACATTTGTTTTTTTGATACAGGTTAGAGTTGACCTGCTCTCCGTTGATTAACTCACATTGTTGTTAACCACTTCTACTTCTAGCACGACACTGATGCGTTAACTGAGCGAATGGTCTGCTTTGAGCGAACAGCGGAAGTTCGCGTTTGTTCTCATAACGGAGTAAGACGCTAATGGTATTAAGGTGTATTAATGATCAGTGTAGATCAATGATTATTGGCGTTTAACGCTCAGATGAGAACGTTCACCGATTCTGCATGAACAAATTCAGAATGGGGGGATTTGATATCCCCCCTGGTAGATGCCTTGGTTAATGTTTATAGGTCAATTGAACTCAGAGTATCATTCTTACCGTGTTAGAGATGGTCAAAAATAGACCCTTTGCGTGGAATAAGGATCTTCTCATAAAGCTTTGTTGCATAGTCATCAGTCATCCCTGAAACATAGTCGCAAATGACTCGCATACCAGCCTTCTTGTCTAAGCTAGTCTGCCGCTCGTAAATTTCCCTCGTTGAGGCAGGTAGAAACCGACACGGATCGTTCGCCAACACACCGAAGAGCTCAACAATCAACTTTTGTCCCTTGAATTCAAGCTGCTGTACATTTTCATGCTTAATTACTTTATTTTTGACCAGTTTGAAAATTTTCAACCGTAGTGCTTCGACCGCTTCCGGAAGGACCGCATTATATTTGAGCATGCCACATTCGAATGCTGGATTCTTTGTAATAAGCTCAACGCTTGTAATCATCAGGTGAACCAGCATCCCGATGCACTCTTTTCTCTTGTAACTTTCACCAAAAAGGCTATCCGCTACAGATTGGCATGTTTCGGAAAATATTTTTCCATGGCAGTTAGTAAATAGGGTTTCATGTTCACTGAAATGCTCCATCCACATTTCTCGTGTCACCATTCCGAGAGAAATAGCATCCTCCAAATCGTGCAGCGAATACGAAATTTCATCGGCAAGATCCATTATAGTTGTATCGAGAGCTTTATAAGAAGCTTTTTTATGATCGGATTTAGTTTGACCATCTTCAACGGAAGTAAAAAGCCTCCGATCCTGTTCAGTAAATGGTGAGAGAGCAAATTTTACAACATCGCATTCTGAATCTAGATAGCATTTTGGAGGTTTAAAATCAGATGACTTAAAGAGCCAGTTTGGTGATCCGATAGTGACCGGGATTCTGTCTTTTGTAACCACTAGATCCGAGTATTTAACCGGATATTTCAGTATGCCTAGCAGAAGTCTGCGTGTAGGATCGAGTCCGTGTTCTAAGGTATACTTATCTAGTTTCGAGAGAATGCGAAGCGTCTGACCGTTTCCTTCAAAACCACCGTAATCCTGCATACAGTAGTTAAGAGCTACCTCACCGCCGTGACCAAATGGAGGATGTCCAATATCATGTGCGAGACATACTGCCTGCATAAGAGCGTTATCTGGTAAAAATTGCTCTTGCTCTTTACCTTTATATTTTATTTTCAACTTAGCAAGAAGACCTGAACCGATTTGTGCGACTTCCATAGAATGAGTCAGTCGTGTGCGGTAGAAATCACTTTCACCCAGACCAAGAACCTGTGTTTTGGATTGTAATCGTCTGAAAGCAGACGAGTGAATCAATCGAGAAAGGTCGTGCTGAGCTTCAGATCGAATCTCCTCCACTCGATGACTATTGGTACCTCTTCTCTCATCCCAGACGTTTATTTCACTCCGAGTCATATTATTCCTCATTTTTACGTTGTACATTGCGGTGTTCTAACGTAACTAAATTATCAAAATAAAGTATTTATTTCTGACCTAATCTTCAATAATCAATGTTGTATGAACTTAGTTAGGTCCGCTCCTGGCACGGGGCTGCTATTGCAGCTCTGACAACCTTAGACTTCAATCGATTCAGAGGTCTCTAACGCATCATCGACTTCAATGCCCAGATAACGGATCGTGCTTTCCAGTTTCTTATGACCCAACAGAAGTTGGATGATCCGGAGATTCTTGGTTTTCTTGTAGATTAGGTAAGGTTTTGTTCTTCTCATGGATTGTGTGCTGTACAGCGAAGCTTCGAGACCAAGCTTTTCTACCCACCCATGAAAAATTCGGCTGTATTGCTGGGTTGATATGTGCCGATTAGTTCCGACCCGAGACCGAAACAAGAAGTCTTTACTGTGCAAATTGCCAAGCTTTATCAATGCAGCAACAGCTTCTCTTGTCCCTTTGGTTATCTCGAATTGCACAAGGTTACCGGTTTTTTGTTGCAACACCGTTTCTCTGCTTGAAACCGAGCTACCATATGCCACATTCGATACTTTGAGTTTGACCAGATCACAGCCTCGAAGCTTACTGTCCTGGGCCATATTGAACAGAGCTAAATCGCGCGTTTTACCTTCCAGTTCAAGCCGGATTCGGATCTCCCAGATATGAGATATCTGAAGTGGTCTTTTTTGGGCGATGATACGGTCTTTGTTCCACGGTGACGTGTTCATACTCAAATCTCCTGCAATGTGGGAGATTTGAGTATGGTTGTCTCTTATGAGTGAGGAGAGGAAGTTCTTGTGTCCATTCTTAGAACAAACCACGATTCAATTTATGGTACAATATGCCGCTAATATACAAGATAAGGTTTTTATGAATATGAAGTCAAATAACAATCTAACTGGATATGTAGCGATTAATAATGACCTCGGTTTCTTTCTTGACGCAGAAAAATTTGCACCTTTACTAAGTATAAATGACGAAGCATCAGTCTTGCTAAGACTTAGCCTATTGATTGAGAATTTCTTGGAAGTATTCATCAACAATGTTAGGAAGCCTGGTACTGAGCAGTTCGTTAAACCATCACGATATTTTACTCCAAAACTGGAGATCTGTGTTGCTTTAGGTTTACCTCTCTCAATTGCAAATTCTTTAGTTAAGCTGAATTCTATCCGCAATAAATTCGCTCATAAAATAGACTATTCAATGACAAGTGAAGATTACCTCGAAATAGAGAGGTCTGTTAATAGTATTGATATTAACGAAGTAAATCCACTAGAGGCTTTTAATATGGAAAGTTTACAATATATGTTCTCTGCTGGGGTTGATTCTTTAATGTTTGTCAAAAATGCTGAATTCTCTATGCCCGAAAAAATGAGGCGCTTACATCGGTTAGTAGGAACTATTTATATTTTATCTAATAAATGTGCTTTTTTCACTTTAAATGAGCTTAAACGCCAAGAGCGGCTTTCTATGAATAAACTTAAGGACTGACAGTAGAACTGAATAGTTCAAATATCTCACTCATCTGAGAATCCTTATTCATTTTTATGACTGAAAAAATACAGCAAGACAATTTACTTTTCAATATCGGAATGTCCGCTCCTGGCACAGAGCGGACTGTCAGATGAGGTTTAGTACTGTACCAATAAGCTGATACAAATTAGCTGCATATACCTGCATTTCAAATAATTTCAGACAGATATTATCTCCGTGAATCCCCCGCCATCTTTCCGGTGCGCGGGGTTTTGTCTTTTTTCACCGGGAATACATGTATGAATCCG
>ENA-UOZA01000158-UOZA01000158.1-food-metagenome-genome-assembly--contig:-NODE-158-length-21139-cov-5.932034_pt1 | contig 21139 bp, 23 predicted proteins | sample MGYA00249867_ERZ772721 | MGnify/ENA primary metagenome ERZ772721 (study PRJEB29005, sample SAMN08379453) | food metagenome | isolation source: cheese spiked with Escherichia coli O103 | study: EMG produced...
ATATTATATGTACGAAGGCATTTCATTTACACAAGATTCTTGACGCTACCAAAAAGATAAAACTAAGTGGTGTTAAACCGGTATATTCGAACGAAACATTAATAAATGGCTCTATTCTAGACGGTGGAGGGATTTATTTTGTTGATGGAGCGAGTGGGGCAGAAGTAGATTCCATGGGTATAATTAATAAAACGCACACCAATGGAATTGATGTGCGTGGATTATTAAATGGCATACGGATTAATAATTGTGTAACTATTGCACAGTCCCATGGTTACTTGATCGAATCTTATCTGGGACTAGTTAACAATACAAGTGTCACAAATTGCGAAAGTTATGATTCTTTACATGGCTTTATTTCGAAGGCAACGCAGACGAATTTTACAAACTGTATAGCAACTAATCATCAATACTGGGCATTTGGAATCATTTCAGACAATATCACAGGTGCAGACAACAGAGGCGAGGCGATTGATAATAAAGTCGATAATTGTCGTGCGGTAAATTCTGGCGTTGGTTTTAGCCAATATAAACGTGACTATTTTGGAGATGGATCAAAAATTAGCTGTTATGGCAATCAATTCACCGAAAATACAGCAACAAATTGTAATGCGTCGTTAAAAATAGGCGATGTTTTGGGTGATACTGGTGGTGGTAAATATAAAAGTTATCCAGTAGATAGCACTATAATATCAGGGTTTGTTGAAGAATCACCTAAGGGGGATAGTAGAATAAATCAGTCAAATAATCTAATATTAACAAATTTACTTCTATGCAGGAAGCTAGATCTAAAACGTAGTTATAACAATACTGGGTTAAATATCACTGCAATATCTGGGGCTAAAGCTGGGGAATATAATGACGTGCAAATATTAGCTTCAAATGCATCGCCAAGCGTTAAATTTGGCGATACATTTAGGACTAATAATACGGAAAATGTTGTTATCACAAATCTAGAAGATGGTATTGATGGAAAGGAGTATGAAATTGTTCTATGGGATAGAAATACATCTATTTCTGCTTCAGAATCAATATTTCTACTTAACAGAGACTTAAATGGTTATGGAAATAGCATCCGTTTTAAGTGTCAATCAGGTAAGTTTTTTGAACTATCAAGAACATCTGCTATTACATCTAATATTCAAATTAATTATAATCAGGCTTCGTCAATGGATATCGGATGGTACACTTTTATCGACGTGGTAGGTAAAGGAAATCTTACAAATAAGATTAGTATATTAAATCCCAAAAATCATAATACAATTATAACTATATTTATACGATCAATTGACGGCGTGTTTACATTTGGCGGATTCGACCCAGCTCAGTTTATCTTTCCAAAGGATATTCCTAATTCTATCGAATTTGGGAACGGGCTAATGACGCAGTGGGCATTTCTTCCTGCTGTTAATAAATATGTTCTAATTACTGAACGCATGAGTAATTTTGTATAATTGTTTTAATAATCTATAGTCTATTAGCGTTCCGTACCTATAAATCTTAAGCGTCTTTTTAAGTATGAAAAGTTGAGATTAGATTTTATCTGTTTGATTTTTCGAGCCTTTTGATCAGCTTTCCAACGTTTAAGCTCGTCATTATTAGACCCTTTTTTATTTGATAAGAGATTTGGAGTTATATAGACTGGCTTATCAAAAGAACAATTCTCATTAATAATTGTTCTTTTTTGAAAATGAACATAAAGATAGCTTGACTTTGTATTATCTGTACAAAAGCCAACTAGTTTTCCTTTATTGTATGTAAAATAATCAATAACTCTTCCAGAAGTTGTGGTAAATGCGAATTCGTCTTTGACAAGATCAGCAAACCATTTATTATCGTCATACTGCCGAATGTTATTCTCATGCTTTAACGCATATGATAGACCACGACCTTTATTTTTTCCCCAACCCCATTCATCAAATGCAAATACTGCTTTATTTGTAGCTACTTCTTTAAAGGATGGGACTTCTGGTAAATTAAAATTTCTATTCCATAAGGTGTTCATGCATGTATTGTTTCTAAATAAAGTAAGATGACCATGAGTATATATGCGATCATAGTTTTCTAAAAAGTTGTCTGTTAGAAAGTGCGAGATATCGCCAAAAATAATATCAGAATCAAAATATCCCCACCAGGTAGAATCTTTAATATAGTGCGAGAATAGTTCACCATACATCGGTTTGAAATCAACTAGTTTATATGCGGATTTTATTGCGGCATGATATTCTAAAATCGAATCAATGTTTTCGTTAAGGCTACACAAGTCTGTCTTAACAAATACTATGTTTTCGCTTGATTCAATTGAGTCAGTCTCTATATTAGTAGGAATGATAAATGTCACTTTTGGATTATGTTTCATTGAATCTAGTAATGCAGGAAAAGTAGATGGAAATTGTTTTCCGAAATAAGGTGAAATAAGTGTAATTTTATTCATAAGTAACTCCTATTTTAAAAATTTACACTCATTATATCATTGAATTTTTTTTATTTTATAGTGTATTTTACATTTTAATTTATTCAAAGGAGGAATAGCATGGTTTGAGCAACGAGAAAGAAGATTTAAACGTGACAGAAATGCTCATTGACATCCGTGAGCGCCTAGTACGCGTCGAAACAAACACTAGGCATTTAGATTCGACTGCGACCAAAGCTGAAAAGGCTTATAGCATCGCAAAAGAAAACCAAAAAGATATTGAAGATTTAAATGAAAGAGCTAAATGGACGCAACGCACTTCGATCACTGCCGTGTTGATTCCTTTAGGTCTTTTTTTATTTCAAAAATTCATGGGAGGGTAACAATTAATGATTAAAAAAGTAGATTGGCACTCAAAAGTGCTGTGGACTTCGCTGACAGCGTTAGTAATTGTGTTGGTTCAGCAAGTGGCCAAGGTTTTCGGAATTGAATTCAGCAACGACTTAGCTAACCAAGTACAAGGAATCGTTAATACGGTGCTTACAATTCTAGGTTTAATTGGGGTTGTTTACGATACAACGAAGGGAGATTTAAAATGAAAAAATTAAATAAATTAGTAGTCGCCTTTGGGGCGGCTATTTTAGTTGCATCAAGTATGAGCGGGGCAGTAAGTGCGTATAGCATCGACACCACACATCAACTTGGTGCCAATGAAGGTTCAAGCCAACCAACCAGCAACGGCAAGATTGTCATTCATTCAACCGACAATATGGACGCACCTGCAGTCAACAATGCCATTTTTGAAAAACGGACGTGGCTAACCAAAGCCGCTTATGTGCACTATATTGTCGGCGACAACGGTAAGGTGTTTCAAGTTGGTCAACCAGGCTACGTGGCTTGGGGCGCTGGCGCTAACATGAACTATCAGGCACCAGTTCAAATTGAACTTGCCGAAACCAGCAACCACGAACAATTCAAAACCGACTACGCGACCTTGATTGAACTGGTTGCTAACAGTGCCCGCACTTATGGCATTAATCGCGTGTTAAATCCAGCCTATGGGTTGAATGGGGTTGTGACGCATAACTATGTCTCACAAGTCTACGGCGGCACTGATCACACCGACCCAACCGGCTATCTTGCCAAACACGGTGTATCGACTGCACAACTAGCACAAGATGTTGCCAATGGTTACAGCTCACTCGGTGCTGGTCAACCAAGTACAACCACACCAACGGGACCAACCAACCCAACAACACCAAGTGCTCAGAATGAATGGGCTGAAAACTGGCACTTCAAGAACGGTGACCAACCAATTCAAGCACGCCTTGGCACGCCATCATTAAGCGCACCATATGCCGGCAAGCTACCAGCATGGACAACAATCTACTATGATCGTGTCGCAATCTGCGATGGCTACGTCTGGTGCCACTGGATAACCAACAACGGCGACTCAGTCTGGATGCCAGTCCACCCAGTAGGGACAGCCAATAATCTTTGGGTGTCGTTTAATTAGTAGAGTAATAAAATAAGCCCTCGAAGTGAGGGCATACATAGATTAACTTAATTTTGACTGTTCCATAGCTTCGTAATAACAAGCTATATGAGTAAGAATGATTATCTCGTCGTCAGGCATACTATGAGCTTTAATAGTTACCCATTTTGAAGCGAATTCGTTTGAAAATGCATCAGCTTGTTCTATACCCCAAGTATGATCACCATGGGTTAAATATGTGTATATTTTCTCCAGTTGATAATGTGCTTGTTCATGCATTCTTTCAGGCCGAACTCCATAAATGGAATCGGTTAATTCATACATTGTTTCATAATCAAGATTTTCAACAGCAGCCCGAATGGCTGGGATATTTGATTTAATAACTTCCTGATAGTCCTCTAGAATATCATTATTATCAGAATTTGATAACTCAATAGTCATGCAGGATATTAAATCATTGATTGGATATGGTTTCTCATAACGTCTTATTAGCATATCCCGGATAGCATTAAGTGTATCTATCGGAGAGAGTGTAGCAGGGATTTTTTCTGATTTCCATATATCTAATTGGTGATTAACAATTTCAGCTAAAGAAGCTGTTGCTAATTTCATTAGTTCAAATCTAGATTGAATGTAACCTTTTAATATAGAGAAGGGGAATTTTAGATCTTTAATATCATCACTTTTACTTGAATAGATTCGGATACCTACTAATGGAGTACCTGAAAATCTACTATTAGCTATGACCCATGGAGAGTACTGAATTTCCTTATTTTCCCGAAGGAAAGCAACTCTATTGGTTTCAAAGGGATGTGCCATTGATAATGAGCGAAAGTATCTGAAAAATTGTTCGTCCGTTGGACATTCGTCAGCCGAAAGCTCCAACTGATTAATACAGATTTCTTTAAAGTATAAGTAGGCATCTTTATCAGTTGAATTATCATATGTGTTTTTAAATTTTAGATTTCTTTGTAATTCGTTGACAGCATCTAACACCATGCAAGCGTACATAATGAATACAAGAAAATCACTTTCAGTTTTAGGGCTTTCCGAGTGCTCGTTCAAGTACTTGATACTATCATCAACGCGATCCATTATTGCACAGTAGAGATTAAAATTACTTTTATAGCGTTCATCATGCATAAATATTGGTGTTCGATTAATAGTATTGCGAAAATCATCGCATATTTTTTGGTCCAGAAAGTCGGTCATATTATTTATTCCCTTTCACTTGTTTATCCTCTAATTGAAGTAATTCATCAAGCACAGTCCCAGGCGTCTTATCCAAAGCCACTGCGATTGCCTTGATCACTTTGCCAGTTAGTCCGTCGATACCGTTCTTGCTGTCAACTGCAGCTTTTAAAGTTGTCTGACCCAGGCCACTTAATTTACTGACCTTATAACGGGTAACGTTATTTTGGTCTAAATATTGTTGTATGACGTTCATCAAAAAGCCTCCTAAAGAAATTTAACAAGTAGTGCCAAAGCACTGAGAATGATAGCAGCTATAGATAGTGCCATAGTTGCGTGTCTTTTGTCTTTCATAGCATGACATGGTATTATGAGTAGACAAACAAGGGCTTTCGCCCCTGTGTCTTAGAACCAACTCTTTAGAAATGCTAGAAGCGATATTATGAATGATATGACAGCCAGTCTGTATTCATTAGCTTCGCGCTTTTCTTTTCGGAGTCGGTTCTTTTTTCTACCCTAGAACCGATGTCTCTCACCTCCTTTCCATATTTATATAATACAATATATTGAAGTATAAGTCAATATATTTAAGTAAAAGGTTAAATTAAATTTGACAAAAGAGAATGTATGTTCGTATGATGATTTTTAAAGGAGTGGTCAAGATGGAATATGTCAGCCTAAAAGGGACTATCAATAGCGCTGTTAAAGTAATTAGCTTCACACCATATCTTGTTCGGTTTGAACTTAAAACAGCCGAACAGAATTATAATTGCCTGGTCGCAAAAGACGCATTGAACTTCATGTATTTAGCTAAAGAAGCTGCACCAATTTCAATTTTTGGCCACTTTAATAAGCGCAAGCAATTAATAGTCGATAAATACCATGTCAAGAATGTAATTCAAAAATTATCTGTTGTAAGATGAGAACAGAACAAAAGTGGGAGCGAGTCAGATGGAACAATTTGCACCAGCGCGAATCAATGAGCAATATTATTTAACTCTTAATGAGACTGGCAAAGTTGAGCTACACAAAGAGGGTATTGGGGTGGTTGGCAGTATGAGCTACTATTACACTCGGAATGACCTGCCCTTGTTTATCTGTCGGCATGAACCTAGCGCCAATTTAAGGACAATTCATGATATAATGGTGCAACTAGATGAACAGATGCAAAAGATGGTTGAGTGTGGTTGCTTAGTGGTTGGCGGTCGAAACGTAGCAATTCGACATTAAAAGCTCCATAACCACACACGAGCCACATAAAACCCACTAATATAGCGGTATATAGATGTTTGTAATGTCCGCCTGTGACATTCAATAATTCTTGGAGACATCTAATTTCGCACATTGCTTGCGAGGTTAGGTGTTTTTTTAATGATGGAGTGAATGTAAAATGCAAGATTATTTAAAAGCGCATCAAACATGGTTAGTTGATTTTTATCAACAACGGAATTGGTATCGATTTTCACCATTAATTCGGTTGAACTTCTTGAGTGAAGAACTTGGGGAATTGTCACGGGACGTTAGAACGATTGAACTTGGGCGTGATCACCCAGGGAAAAAAGTTAAAAACGACGTTGAAAAGCAAGCTAACTTAAAAGAGGAGTTAGCCGATTGCTTCGACCAACTGCTCATTATCTGTTCGAAATATGAAATTGAGCCTGAGGAATTGATGGCACTTAGCGAGGCAAAGTTTACAAAACGGTTCGAAAATGATTAGAAATTAAATATTTAAATAAAAAGTTTATGCGCTTTAAAGCCTATTTTAATAGCCTTTTGCGAATGAATTGCGAGCGATTTAGTCGATAGTTTTGGGATGCGGGTTGCTAATTAGAAAATGCCATGCTATACTGTTCAAGTAATCAAATTTTGAAACGTAATTTGAGTTTTGGATGCACAATACCTTCCTCTTTTACCTATCAATAATTTATTGCAACAAAAAACGTACATTGATATGTATCAGGAGGAAATTATTATGAACAACGGCACAGTAAAATGGTTTAACGCAGACAAAGGTTTTGGTTTTATCACTGGTGAAGACGGCAAAGACGTATTTGCTCACTTCTCAGCTATCCAAGGTGACGGTTACAAGTCATTAGACGAAGGCCAAGCAGTATCATTTGATGTTGAAGACAGCGACCGCGGTCCTCAAGCAACAAACATCGTTAAACTTTAATATTTGTGCCCCGCATCCGCGGGGTTTTTTATACAATCAATTCAATCAAATAAGTAAGGACCTGAGACAAAAACTGTCTCAGGTCCTTTTTTAGTTTAGTGGAAAATAATATTCTCATGTTGCCACTAATGATAAGCGATTTTATAGTCTCAATTACTCTGTTAAATACTGTAACAAATGCTTTTCGGCATTATCATAGTTGTATTGCCGAGCATTGAGTAACACCAAGTTGCGATCATTATCAAAAAAATTACCGGTGCTCTGCGTTAGATCGGGATGGAGTGCTAAGTATTTTCCAACTGGCACTTCAGTATGCAGCAATGTTTGAGAATAATGCGGTAGCTCATCCGTGACATTTCCTGGGAAAAATGAATTGACCGTAATCTCTTTTTCGGCCAGAAGATAACTGAGAAAGAGGGTTAATAAAGCTTTATGGGTTAATAACCACCTTGCACGTTGTAAAGTAGTCTCCTGTTCTTCGCAAATGCTGAGTTGTTGAATGGTTTGCGGATCACCGGTTACGATAAGGACGCGACCGCCAGTTAATCGGTCTGCTAAGCCCATTGTTAGCTGATAATGGGGGACTAAATTAGCCTTAATATTTTCTTCTGCTGAGCTGGGGAAAACACCGGCAGTGTGCACTAGAACGTGTATTTTATCCACTTTATATTTGATGCTTGCCAGTGCTTGGTTGCGTCCTGATTTGGTCGCTAAATCGGCTTGGATAAAAAAGGCCGCTTTTCCAAGTTGGGCCACAGAAGCCCGGCCTTTTGCCGCATCCTGTCCGATGATAATGACTTGATGGCCTTCTGCAATGAGATCTTTGGCAATGCGATAGCCAATCCCAGATGTCCCACCGGTTATGACAATATCCATATGTGACAGTCCTTTCTTTTTCAAATTATTATTTAAGTTGATTGATTTAGAAATGAGTGCATGAGATAGCTATTAAGTGCTTTCGTTAATTAACTTAGGGTCAGTATATATTAGGCTTTTTAGAGATGCCAATTCTTTAACTCGAATTCGTGCACCATCGACGGTACTATAGCTATTAACTATATGTCTTTTGTTTAGGCAGTTAAATTGTCAAGGTCCTATTGGGTTCAGTATGATGAACATATAATTAGGATTCGCATTCATTTCATTAATAGGAGGGTGTTGCTAAATGATTACAACGTATAAGAAAATTTTAGTCGGGGTCGATGGATCTGACTTAGCGAACAAGGCATTTATGGAAGCTGTTGAAGTTGCGAAAAGAAATGATGCTGAGCTTTATGTGGCTCACATTATTCCAAGTACAGTCTATGTTTCACCGGACGCTAGTGTCTATGCCAAGATGACGGCGATGGAAAAAGATCGTGTGAAGGAGCAACTAGCGGCTAATATTCGTTACGCAAATAATCATGGGCTAACGAAGGTCACCCCGATTCTGGAAGTCGGCTCACCGAAAAAAGAAATTGCGATTCGCATTCCTGAAGAATATGGGATTGATTTAATCATGTTGGGGATTACGGGGAAAGGGGTTATTGAACGAATGATGATGGGATCGGTTGCCCAATATGTTAGTGCCCATGCTGCAACGAATGTTTTATTAGTTAAATAAGAACGTCTGGTTCCAAAAAAGCGGTCACGACATTTTTTGTCGCGACCGCTTTTTTGCGTGTGGTTAGATGACAATAATGTCACTGTTCAAATCCAAAAGTGTATTGTACATTAATATTGTAATAAATTAATGGATAGATTAGAAATTTCGGAGGGACAGTTGATGTCAAAAAAAGGGCGTCAAATTGGTGGTGTCATTGGTATTCTGGTCATATTCGGTCTGGTAGCGGGCGGAATTGTGGTTCAGCGACAACATCACCAACGAGAAGTAAAAATCGCGCAACAACAAGCCAAGATTAAGCGCCAACGACAAGCGCAAGAAGCAAAGAAACAGCGCGAATCACACAAAGTCGCTGCTGCTAAAGCAAAGGAAGAACGACTTAAAGCAGAAAGCCAACCGACAATTGTTGCAGAACAAGCGTTAGATGACTACTTAAAGCAAATTGGCTTTTCAGGTACCGCGTTAATTGTCCGCGATAAGCAAGTTTTGTTGGATAAGGGGTACGGCAGTGCTAATCGGGCCAAGCAGTTGGTGAATACGCCAGATACGCTATATGCGATTGGTTCAACTGAAAAAGCGTTGATTGCAACGAGTTTATTGCAGTTACAAGAACAAGGAAAGCTAAACGTCAACGATCCAATCAGTCGGTACCTCCCGGACTTTCCGAATGGGCAGCAGATTAAACTGACTGATTTTTTACATCATACATCAGGCATTGTCGGTCGGGACCAAGATAATCAGACGAAGACTCTCGACCAATTAATCGAAGAAATTATTAAAAATGGGATTAAGGAACAACCGGGCAAGTGGCACTATATGGATGCGAACTATATTGTGCTGACGAAGGTTTTGGAAAAAGTGAGTCATCAAGATTACAAAACGTATCTAAAAGAAAAAATTCTAAAACCAAGTAAAATGGCGCACACTGGTTTCATGACGGATCAATATTCGCGATTACCAGCGGCTTCCATTGGCTATCTGGCAAATGGCGCTGCGGGACAACTCCCCAATTTCACGCAACTACCAGGGGTCGGAGATATGTATATGACGGCGACTGATATGTACCGTTTTGACCGCGCGTTATGGACTGGAAAATTAATTAATGAACAGAGTAAGGCTCAAATGTTCCAACCAGGGAGTACGTCCCACTATGGAATGGGCTTTTACAATGATCCAGCACTCATTGTTAATCGTGGTTATTTGTCAGGCTGGAATGTGTCGAACGGATTTAGCCACGGTGGCCGAATCTATATCGTGTTATTTTCAAACGAAAAGAACGAAAAGGTTTCGCTCAGCAAGATGAACGGTGAATTATATACTAAAATAACTGCAACGATTTAAGTAAAAAAACGGGTTTAATGATTCAGATGAAGGACTTTAATTAGTGTTGATCTGAGATTATTGACCCGTTTTTTAATTTTGGATGTGCTACAAATGCCGAATTGGTAAGGATGTTAAATTGTGTAAAATTTAATTTGGGTAAAACGCTTTCTTTTTGGACATCGGTAATCTATAATAGTTTTCGAGGAAACGTTTTCCTAACATTGTTGTTAAAGGAGGATTAAGATGACTGAAAAATACATTTTGGCGATTGATGAGGGAACAACCAGTACTCGTTCAATCATTTTTGATCACAATGGTCAAAAAGTCGCCGATGCACAGCGTGAATTCCCCCAGTACTTCCCCGAACCGGGCTGGGTAGAACATAATGCAAACGAAATTTGGAACGCTGTTTTATCGACGATTGCAAACGCTTTTATATCATCGGGGATTCAACCCCATCAAATCGCGGGGATTGGGATTACTAATCAACGTGAAACAACTATTATTTGGGATAAGGAAACTGGTTTACCAATTTATAATGCGGTTGTTTGGCAATCAAGACAAACAAATGACATTGCCGAACAATTGAAGAAAGATGGGCATGAAGAATTATTCCATCAAAAGACGGGGCTATTAATTGATGCTTACTTCTCAGCGACTAAGATTCGTTGGATTTTGGATCAAGTGCCAGGTGCACAAGAACGAGCCGAAAAGGGCGAACTCCTCTTTGGAACCATCGATACTTGGATTACATGGAAGTTAACAGGTGGCGCTTCACACGTTACCGACTATACAAATGCAAGTCGGACAATGTTGTTTAACATTCACGATTTGGATTGGGACGACGAAATCCTCAAGATTTTAAACATTCCACGGGCCATGTTACCTGATGTTCGGTCAAACTCTGAAATTTATGGTGAAACAGCACCTTATCATTTCTATGGTAGCACGGTACCAATTTCAGGGATGGCAGGGGATCAACAAGCCGCATTATTTGGTCAATTAGCTCTCCAACCAGGGATGGTTAAGAACACCTATGGGACAGGTTCATTTATTGTGATGAATACTGGCGAAAAACCAACAATGTCAGAAAACAACTTGCTAACGACAATTGGTTATTCAATCAATGGTAAAGTCAACTATGCACTTGAAGGCTCAGTCTTCGTTGCTGGTTCAGCCATTCAATGGTTGCGTGATAGTATGCAACTGGTTGAAAAATCATCAGATTCAGAAGCAGCCGCTAAGGCTTCAACCAGTTTAAATGAAGTTTATGTTGTGCCTGCCTTTACAGGTTTGGGTGCACCATACTGGGACTCAGAAGCACGTGGTTCAATTCTAGGGATTACGCGTGGGACGAACCGACAAGACGTTATTAAGGCAACACTGCAATCATTAGCTTATCAAACTCGGGATGTCGTTCAAACCATGCAAAAAGATACTGGCATTGATATCAAAGTGCTCCGCGTTGACGGTGGTGCTGCAAACAACAACTATTTAATGCAATTCCAAGCAGATATTTTGAATAGCTCGATTGAAAAGGCAGCTAATTTAGAAACAACTGCAATGGGGGCTGCATTTTTGGCTGGTTTAGCAGTTGGTTTCTGGCAAGATACAGACGAATTGGCGCATATTTTCTCAGTTGGGCAACGTTTCGAACCAGAAATGCCTGAAGAAGAACGGGAAGATCTCTATGCTGGTTGGCAACAAGCAGTTGAAGCAACAAGCAGTTGAAGCAACAAAGGTTTTCAAACATCGACCATATAAAATGCGTGAATGAGGAGGATTATAATGACATTTTCATTAGAAGGACGTCAACAAGTAATTAATAACTTAAAGAACGAACAACTTGATTTATTAGTAATCGGTGGCGGGATCACTGGTGCTGGGGTTGCTATTCAAGCGGCTGCATCAGGCATCAAAACCGGTTTGATTGAAATGCAAGATTTTGCTGAAGGGACTTCATCACGTTCGACGAAGTTAGTTCACGGTGGTATCCGTTATTTAAAGACTTTCGACGTTGGGGTTGTTGCAGATACTGTTAGTGAACGGGCCGTTGTTCAAGGGATTGCACCTCACATCCCACGGCCTACACCAATGCTTTTACCAATCTATGATGAACCTGAAGCAACTTACGACATGTTCAGTGTCAAGATTGCCATGGATTTATACGATAAATTGGCAGGGGTAACTGGTACACAATATGCCAACTATACAATTGATCGTAAAGAAGTACTCCAACGCGAACCTGGCTTGAAGTCAGACCGTTTGATGGGTGCTGGTGTTTATTTAGATTTTGTCAATAATGATGCGCGCTTAGTCATCGAAAATATTAAAGAAGCTGACGAATTAGGTGCATCAATCGCAAGTCACGTTAAAGCAGTCGGAATGACTTATGATGCAAACGGTCGCGTAAACGGTTTGAAAGCACACGATGAATTAACGGATGAAACATTCGATATTCATGCCAAATTAGTCATTAATACTGCTGGCCCTTGGGTGGATAAAGTAAATGCTTTAAACACGGAAGTCAAAGCACAAGAAACACTTCGTCCTACTAAAGGGATTCATTTAGTTGTTGATAGTAGTCGTTTATCAGTGCCACAACCAACTTACTTCGATTCAGGCTTACATGATGGTCGGATGATTTTCGTTGTGCCACGCGAAGGTAAGACGTACTTCGGGACAACTGATACTGATTACACAGGCGATTTCAAACACCCACGTGTTGAACAAGCAGACGTTGATTACCTCTTAAAAGCAATCAACAATCGCTATCCTAGCGTTAATATCGCTTTAAACGATATTGAAGCTAGCTGGGCAGGTTTACGACCATTAATTTCTAATAACGGTAGCTCCGATTATAACGGTGGTGGCGCTAATAGCGGTAAGGTTTCAGAAGAATCATTCAACAACTTAATCAAGACAGTTGATGATTACGAAAACAAAACGGCTGCTCGTGCAGATGTTGAAAAAGCAATCAGTCAATTAAGAACGGCGCATGCTGAAGAATCAGTCAACCCATCACAAGTTTCTCGTGGTAGTGATTTGAAAGTGGCTGAAAACGGCTTAATCACTTTATCAGGTGGTAAGATTACTGATTATCGTAAGATGGCAGCCGGTGCGCTTGAATTAATCCGGGATATCTTGAAGAAAGATTTCAATAAAACAGTTCGTGAAATCGATTCTAAGAAATTACAAGTTTCAGGTGGGCACTTCGATCCAAATAACGTGGATGATACCCTTAAATTCTATGCAAAAGTTGCGATGAACAAAGGGATTGATGAAGAAGATGCGATTGATTTAGCAAACCGCTTCGGTTCAAACGTCAGCCGGGTTGTTTCATACGCGGACCAAGGTGCTGCTGAAGGCTTGAACTTGAAAGAAACAATCAGCTTAAGATACTCAGTTAACGAAGAAATGACATTAACACCAGTTGATTATCTTTTAAGACGGACAAACTTCATCTTATTCCACAATGATCAATTAGCAGCCATCAAACAACCAGTTGTTGATGAAATGGCGCGTTTATTGAACTGGGATGACGCTGAAAAAGCACGTCAAACAGAATTATTGGATTCAGCAATTGCTGAAGCACAATTAGACTATTTAAAATAGGACTTAACTTGGAGGAAATCTCATGGAACATTCAATAATGGTTCAGGCGCTTGGTGAACTTGTTGGGACGTTTATCCTTGTTCTTTTAGGGGATGGCGTTGTAGCGGGCGTTAGCTTAGCAAAAACAAAAGCCAACGGTGCTGGCTGGGTTGCTATCACGCTTGGTTGGGGCTTTGCGGTTACTTTAGGGGTATATACCTCTGCATTTATGGGACCTGCACACTTGAACCCAGCGGTGACGATTGCTTTTGCAATGATTGGCAAGACCCCTTGGGCAGCGGTGGTACCATTCATTATCGCCCAAATGATTGGGGCGTTCTTAGGCGCAGTTGTCGTTTGGATTCAATACTATCCACATTGGCAAGCTACTAAAGATCAAGCAGCAATCTTAGGCACTTTTGCAACTGGCCCTGCGATTCGCAGCCCATTTGCCAATTTAATGAGTGAATTGATTGGGACATTCGTCTTAATCTTCGCTTTATTAGCATTAACACGTGGTGAATTAACAGCCGGTTTGAACCCATTAGTGGTTGGGGTGGTTATCACAGCAATCGGTCTATCACTTGGTGGGACGACTGGTTACGCGATTAACCCGGCTCGAGATTTAGGCCCACGGATTGCCCATGCAGTCTTGCCGATTGCCAACAAGGGTGATTCAGACTGGTCATACAGCTGGATCCCAGTTGTCGGTCCAATCATCGGTGGGATTTTAGGTGCATTACTCTTCGTTGTATTGCCATAACGATAAAAAAACGATTAACCAACAGGTTAATCGTTTTTTTTGTGTATTTATGATTTAAATACGAATTATTAAATGTATTTATGTAAAATAGTTCGTAAAATATTTTGACATATCAGATGAAGATTGTTAGAATCAAAGCATAATCAACAACGAGAAAGTGGGCAAAGAATATGAGTGATGTGGCACTTGTTATGGGCTCTATATCAGATTGGGGAACAATGGAACAGACCGCTTCTGTATTATCGGAGTTGGGCGTGAGTTATACGAAACAGATTATTTCTGCTCATCGGATGCCGGATGAAATGTTCGCCTTTTCAAAAGAAGCACAGGCGAACGGGTATCGTGCGATTATTGCTGGTGCGGGTGGTGCCGCACATTTGCCGGGGATGATTGCTGCCAATACAGTCTTACCAGTCATTGGCGTGCCAATTCAAAGTAAGGCACTTAGTGGGCTGGATTCTTTATTATCAATTGTGCAAATGCCAGGTGGCGTACCAGTGGCGACGGTTGCGATTGGTAAAGCGGGGGCCGTTAACGCTGGTATTTTAGCGACACAGATTTGTGGCTTGCAGGTCCCAGCTTATCAAGTGGCACTGCAACAGTATCAAGCACGGATGCATGCAAAGGCGGTGGCAAGTAATGCAGACTTTGACTAACCAAATTTTACCAGGGCAAACGATTGGGATTGTTGGGGGCGGTCAGTTAGGTCAGATGATGACATTAGCGGCTAAAGAGGTGGGGTTTGCAGTGATTATCTTAGATCCGCAGGCAGACTGTCCAGCCGGACAAGTCGCGGATGATCAAATTGTGGCAGCTTATGATGATCAGGCACAAATTATGATGTTAGCGCAACGTGTCGATGTGTTGACATATGAATTTGAAAACGTCGATGCTAAGACGATTGAAGCTGCCCGAGAATATACATGGATTCCTCAAGGGACGAAGGCGCTACGGATTGCTCAAGACCGATTGTTGGAGAAACAATTTCTTGTTGACCAACAGCTACCACATGCCACCTTTGAGATTGTAACGACCCCTGCAGAATTAATACCAGCTGTTAAAAAAGTTGGTTTTCCTTGTATCTTGAAGACCACGCGCGGTGGATATGATGGTAAAGGACAAGTCATTCTACGGTCCGCAATGGATATGGAGGTGGCTCAACAGTTGTTAACCGCTAGTGTTTGTGTATTAGAAGCGATGGTCCATTTTGATCAAGAAATTTCGGTCATAATTAGTCAGAATTCAGCCGGGCAACAAGCCGTTTTTCCCGCAATCGAGAATCAACACCGAGATAACATTTTACATATCAGCATCTGCCCGGCGCGCATTTCAGCGGCGTTAGCGGCACAAGCGGAATCGGTTGCGGCAAAAATTGCCACGCAGATTGAATTAGTCGGCACGTTAGGTGTCGAGTTTTTTGTCGGCCATGACGGGCAACTCTACGTTAATGAGATTGCACCGCGGCCGCATAATTCAGGTCATCTAACGATTGAAGCGTGTGACTTTTCTCAATTTGCAACCCACATTCGGGGCGTCTGCAACTGGCCACTCCAAATACCACAATTGTGGCAATCAGCGGTAATGGTCAATATTCTTGGGCAGCACTGGCAAGCAGCGCTAACAGCCAGTCGGCAGTCAGCAGATTGGCATTATCACGACTATGGCAAAGTGGTTCAAAAGGTCAACCGCAAGATGGGCCACGTCACGTTATTAACGCCGGCTGTTGATGAAACGTTAACGGCAATTAAAAAGACTAAAATTTGGGACTAGAGGGGACGCTAATAAATGATTGAACGGTATACAAATCCTGAAATGGGTGCGATTTGGACGGACCAGAATAAATATGAGGCATGGCTGGCAGTTGAAATTTTAGCGGATGAGGCTTGGTCAGAACTCGGACACATTCCGGCTGAAGATGTTGCGAAAATTCGTGCCAATGCGATGTTCTCAATTCCACGGATCTTAGAAATCGAACAGGAAACGCGGCACGATGTTGTCGCCTTCACCAGAGCAGTTTCTGAATCACTTGGAGATGAACGCAAGTGGGTCCACTATGGTTTAACATCGACCGATGTGGTGGATACGGCGTATGGTTATTTGTTGAAACAAGCCAACACCATTTTGCGGGCCGATATCGATGCGCTATTGGCGGTGATTGCCAAACAAGCCAAACGTTACCAAGATACGGTCATGATGGGCCGGACGCATGGTGTTCACGCTGAACCAACGACGTTTGGGTTGAAGCTAGCACTATGGTATTCGGAATTAAAACGACATAAGGCACATTTTGAAGAAGCTGCAAAAGGCGTTGAAGCCGGTAAAATTAGTGGGGCGGTGGGCACGTTTGCCAATATTCCACCGTTTGTCGAAGCCTATGTGTGCGAACATTTAGGAATTCGCGCCCAAGAAATCTCAACACAAGTCTTACCACGGGACTTGCATGCTGCCTACGTGGCTGAAATGGCGTTACTAGCAACTTCAATCGAGAAGTTTGCGACTGAAATTCGGGGTCTCCAAAAATCTGAAACCCGCGAGGTCGAAGAATTTTTCGCGAAAGGCCAAAAAGGCTCATCAGCAATGCCCCATAAACGGAATCCGATTGGTTCTGAAAATATTACGGGCTTGGCACGCGTGATTCGCGGACACATGGTAACGGCGTATGAAGACGTTGCACTCTGGCATGAACGTGATATTTCGCATAGTTCTGCCGAACGCATCATCTTACCGGATACTACGATTTTGTTGGATTATATGCTTCGACGGTTCACCAAAATTATGACGGACTTGACAGTCTTCCCAGAAAATATGAAGCGTAATATGGGGCGGACTTTCGGGTTGATTTACAGCCAACGGGTTCTTTTGAAGTTAATCGATCATGGGCTTTCGAGAGAAGCGGCTTATGACTTGATTCAACCTAAAACGGCCCAAGCTTGGGATCAACAAACTGATTTCAGACCGTTGTTAGAAGCGGATGACCGGATTATGAATGTGTTGACGCCCGCTGATTTAGACGACGCGTTTGATTACCATTACCATATTCGCCGCGTCGCAGAAATCTTTGACCGCGTTGGTTTGGGCGAATAATGATGAAAACTTTGAAATGAGGTTATTTCAAAGTTTTTTTACACCCTAATGTAACACGAACGATTATTTTAATTTTAAATAAAATGTATGTTATTTGGAGGGATTCAAGCATGAGTGAGACGTTGTTTTATTCTGGAAAAGCGAAAGATGTTTTTACAACTGACGATCAAAATGTGTTGAGAATGGTCTATAAGGACCAAGCAACGGCGTTAAATGGCAAACGCAAGGAACAGATTACGGGAAAAGGATTATTGAATTATCAGATTTCGAAATTAATTTTCAAATACTTGATGGCAAATGGTATTGAAACGCATTTAATCGAGAATATTTCAGCAACTGAACAGCTCGTCAAGAAAGTGACGATTGTGCCCCTAGAAGTAGTATTGCGCAACGTGGTGGCAGGGAGTTTTGCCCGCAAGTTTGGTCAAGCACCGGGCAAACGATTGGCCACGCCGATTATCGAATACTATTACAAAAATGATGCACTAGATGATCCAGCCATCAATATTTCGCAAGCCACCGCGCTTGGAATTGTGACACCGGCGGAAATTGAAGTGATTGAAAAACAAACTAAGCAGATCAACCAGCTGCTAATCGATTTATTCGACCGTGCGGATATCGATTTAATCGACTTTAAGTTGGAATTTGGCCGGTATGACGGTCGCTTGATTTTGGCGGATGAATTTTCCCCAGATAACTGCCGTCTGTGGGATCAAACGACGCATGAATCGCTAGATAAGGATGTTTTCCGCTTGAACAAAGGGGATTTAGTATCGGTGTACGATGTCGTATTACGACGATTAGAAAAAATTTTAGGGGGTTCTACAGATGTTTAATGTGCGTGTGCAAGTGACTTATAAAGATTCGGTGCTAGATCCACAAGGCCAGGCTGTCCAAAAAGCTATCGAACGACTTGGCTTTGATGGTGTGAGCGGCATGCGCATTGGCAAGTCCTTTGAAATGCAAGTGGCTGGCGATGACCAAGCCGCAGTTGAAAAAAAGGTCGCACAAATCTGTGATCAACTCTTAGCCAATCCTAATATGGAACAATACCACTACGACATACAAAAGGTGGCGACGAATCAATGAAATTTGCCGTATTAGTTTTCCCAGGTTCCAATTGTGACGCTGATTTATATCATGCAATTGAAGATGTTTGTCATGAAAACGCTGAGTATGTCCCGTACACAGCAGCTAGCTTGGCAGGTTTTGATGCCGTATTAGTGCCCGGGGGCTTTTCATACGGCGATTATTTACGCAGTGGTGCGATTGCCAAGTTGGCACCGATTATGACGGCAGTTAAGGCGTTTGCGGCTGCTGGCAAACCGGTTATCGGTATTTGCAACGGGTTCCAAATTTTAACGGAACTCGGGTTATTACCAGGCGTTCTTTTGCCGAATCGACAAACCCATTTTATCTGTGACACAGTCGCGTTGAACGTGACCAATGCCGGTACGATGTTCACCCAACACTATATGCCGAACGAACAAATTCGGTTGCCGATTGCTCATGGTGAAGGGAATTATTATTGCGATGCAGAGACCCTGGAACGGTTAAAAGTGAACCACCAAATTGCATTTACTTATCAAAATGATGTGAATGGTAGTTTAGCGAATATTGCGGGCGTTACGAATGAAGCCGGCAATGTCTTAGGGATGATGCCCCATCCAGAACGCGCAGTCGAAACCTTATTAGGTAGCGATGATGGGCAACGTTTATTTGCAGCATTAATCACATCGATTCGAAAAGGAGGGCAATAACCGTGTTAAAGCAACCAACACCGGCAGAAATCCAAGCCACCAAGCTTTATCAGCAATGGGGGTTATCAGATGATGAATATGAATTGATTCGTACTAAAATTCTAAAACGGTTGCCGAATTATACGGAGACCGGGTTATTTTCAGTGATGTGGAGTGAACATTGCTCATATAAAAATTCGAAGCCGGTTTTGAAAAAATTTCCAACAAGTGGTCAGCACGTGTTGCAAGGCCCAGGTGAAGGCGCTGGGATTTTGGATATTGGCGATGGTCAAGCAGTGGTCTTTAAAGCTGAAAGCCATAACCATCCCTCAGCAGTCGAACCCTATGAAGGGGCGGCCACCGGTGTCGGCGGTATTATTCGGGATATTTTTTCGATGGGCGCGACGCCGATTGCGCTTTTGAACAGTCTGCGCTTTGGTGAATTGACGGATGACCACACGAAATACCTTGTTCAAGAAGTTGTGGCTGGAATCGGCGGGTACGGTAATTGTATCGGGATTCCAACGGTCGGTGGTGAAATCGGATTTGATCCATGTTATCAGACTAATCCACTCGTCAACGCGATGTGCGTTGGTGTCATCGACCAAAAGGATATTCAGCAAGGTAAAGCGCGTGGTGCTGGCAATAGTGTGTTCTACGTCGGGGCTAAAACCGGCCGCGATGGGATTCACGGGGCCACTTTTGCATCGGATGAATTTGCAGATGGCAAGGCGACCCAACGCTCAGCAGTCCAAGTGGGTGATCCGTTTATGGAAAAACTATTAATGGATGCTTGTTTGGAATTAATTTTGAAGCATCCAGATTGGCTAGTCGGCATCCAGGATATGGGTGCGGCGGGCTTAGTTTCTTCAACAGCGGAAATGGCTGAAAAGGCAGGTACTGGGATGATTCTCAATCTTGATCTTGTGCCACAACGAGAAACAGAGATGTCCGCTTATGAAATCATGCTTTCTGAATCGCAAGAACGGATGGCGCTTTGTGTTAAAGCTGGTCATGAAACAGATGTGGTTGCCTTGTTTGAACGATATGATCTGGATGCGGTCCGGATTGGTGAAGTGACTGAGAGTCAACAATATCAATTGTGGCATGGTGGGCAATTAGTGGCCGATTTACCAGTGGCGGCTTTAACGAGTGATGCGCCGATTTATCATAAAGCACAAACTGAACCAGCACGCATCGCTGAATTTAAAGCGATGGCGCCTTATCAGTCGGTGATTAATGATGTTAAACGAACATGGCTCGATTTATTGGGCCAATCCACGATTGCTGACAAACGCTCGCTATACAGCCACTATGATGCACAAGTGAAGACCAATACCGTCGTTTTACCAGGAAGCGATGCGGCGGTCGTCCGAATTCGTGGGACTAAAAAAGCGCTCGCGATGACGACGGATTGTAACGGGCGTTACTTATACCTCGATCCAAAAGTCGGTGGGCAAGTGGCAGTTGCCGAAGCAGCACGGAATATCGTTGCGGCAGGGGGCCAACCACTGGGAATTACGGATTGTTTGAACTATGGCAATCCGGAAAAGCCAGAGGTATTCTGGGAATTTGATCAAAGTGCCCAAGGGATTGCGGCGGCCTGCGAGGTTTTCGATACGCCGGTCATCTCTGGTAATGTTTCTTTTTATAACGAATTCAATGGCGAAGCGATTTATCCAACACCGATGATTGGGATGGTCGGTTTGATTCGAGATACAGCCGACATCACGACGCAAGATTTTAAGTCAGCGGGGGATT
>ENA-UOZA01000174-UOZA01000174.1-food-metagenome-genome-assembly--contig:-NODE-174-length-18725-cov-50.443492_pt1 | contig 18725 bp, 19 predicted proteins | sample MGYA00249867_ERZ772721 | MGnify/ENA primary metagenome ERZ772721 (study PRJEB29005, sample SAMN08379453) | food metagenome | isolation source: cheese spiked with Escherichia coli O103 | study: EMG produced...
ACTTAGTTTCCCAGTTTGACATCGAAAATATTCCTCCATTATCGTGCTATATATACGCAATATAGCTATATTTCTATGGCATTCGCCAATTTTTTATTTTACTATTCTACCACTATTCCCAAAGCATTTCAACAGTAGAAAACAGATTAAATAAAAAATATGCATAATTTAAACTCATAATTACCTTATTATTTCATAAACTCGCCTTAAATATGGTAACATATATTATACAGGGTAAAAAAAGACTGTTTGAAATTACATTTAAAATCCAAAGAAAACATTTTCGTTAAAATGTTAGTTATTTTTTACTAAAACGCAACAAAGCTTTGTTGTCCTCATTGTAAAATATTATATGAAACCATTTATTTTTCATCCACACAAAGGAAAGCTGAAAATTTAGAAATGAAACTGAAAAAATCCCACATTATTCCCCTAATTCTGTTTTCAGGATTATTAATCGCCAAACCAGTATTTGCTGAAGAGGTTATTAGTTCAGACAATACCCCAATGGGGCACTATATTGAGCAAGAACAAAGTCAAGAAGCTTCATCAGAGAGCACCAGTGATTCTTCTACTACTCCCAATATTAGAGCCCGCTCATTTGCAGCAGTTCCAGCTAGTAACGCTCCTTCTGATCTTAAATCCGATGATAACACCTTGCCAAGAAAAGATGCTGTGGATATTGCCAGCTACCAATCATGGATGACACAAGCAGACTTTAATTCTCTTAAGTCATCTGGTGTCAAATCAATTATTGTCAAACTAACCGAAGGAACTAATTATACGAATCCTTATGCTGCTAATCAAATTAAAATGGCTCAAAATGCTGGTTTAAATGTAGCAGTCTATCACTATGCACGCTTAACAGGAGCCAATTTACAAAGTTCTGCAAATTCCTTAGCTATACAAGAAGCCGCATATTTTGCAAAGGTAGCTAAATCTTTTGGATTGTCTAGCAATACTGTAATGATTATGGACTGCGAGCAACCTTATAGAGATGGGCTCTGGAAATATTATCGGCCCCAATCCCATAACGGTTGATTGGGCAACAGCAGGTGTGCAATTTGCTAATACGCTCAAAACAAATGGTTATAGCAACACAAAGTTTTATACCTCTGCTTCGTGGATTGGAACAAATACAGCAACTTGTCAAATGAACTATAATACATTAGGTGGTCCCAAAAAATCTCTGGGCTGCTCAATATCTATACGGCAAACCATCTTCTAGTAATCTTCAGAATACGCAATATGGTGCTTGGCAATATACAAGTCAGATGTATTATCAAGGAACCTCTAACTTGAAAGCCAATGCTGTTGATACTTCAATTGATTATAGCGAGTTCTTTACCGATAACTCTTCTGTTCCAACATCTACACCAATATATCGCCTTTATAATTCCAACAATCTCGAGCATCTATATACTTCAAGCCTGAATGAAAAAAATACCCTTGTCAATATTGGTTGGGGTAAATTTGAAGGAATAAGCTATTATGCGCCAATATCTGGTGGAACTCCGGTTTATAGGCTTTACCACAAGGGACTAAAGATCCATATTTATACTACAGATACTAATGAGAAAAATGTTCTCTCTAAATCGGGCTGGAATTACGAAGGTATTGTATTTTATGCCTCCACATCAAGTATAGAAAATATTCCTGTTTATCGATTATATAACTCTGGTATAAAACAGCATTTATTTACAACTGATAGTAACGAAAAAAATGTATTATCCACATTAGGATGGAGTTATGAAGGTATAGCTTGGTATGGGTTAAAATCATAATTATAATCCCAAAGTAAAAAAATCAGAGTTAGTTTTCTGATTTTTTTAATATTTATTCTTAGGTACTTTTGATATTCATGGCAAAATCCAAGCATACGCTCAAAAAAATTATATGGGACAATCAGTCACTTTCTTTTTTGATATAATTTTCCTAATTCTTCCTTAACTTTACTTGAGGAAATCTTACCACGCGGAAAATACATTATCTTAAGATGAGGAAATTCATCCTTCAAAAAATCAAACTTACCTCGCCAATCATCTCCCATAGCAAATATATCAACATCAAACATATCAATATAAAGTGCTTTATCATCCCATGATTGTTCCGGAATAACCAAGTCAACATATCTTACGGATTCTAAGACATATTTTCTTGTATCATACTCTTGATATGACTTCTTACCTTTTGTGGCATTAAATTCATCTGTAGAGAGCATTACAATTAGTTTATCACCAAGATTGCGCGCATTACGAAGCATATTGATATGACTTTCATGTAATATATCAAATGTTCCTGCTACAAGAACAATCCTCTGTTTTTCATTATCTTTCATAAATATCTCCTTAATAGTTAGTAGTCAAAACATCAACGCCAATACTTTGCAAATATTTTAATGTATTAATATCTCCAACTGTCCAGGCCCCAACTTTTATTCCTGATGCATGAACTGCCTCAACCACCTGCTGATTAATGTTAGTATATCCCATATCCAGTCCAGATTTAATTCCTAAAGATACTGCAAAAGTAACATTTTCAGTAGAATACCCTTCCACAATATACATAACATTAACTGTTGGGATTAAAGACTCAATCTTACTTAGTGGCTCTTCATAACCTGAAATAATATACCCTGTTGAAGAAAAACCATACTGTTCAAATTTCATAGCAATATCTGAATACTGTTCAGGGGTAGCGGTTGCCTGTTTAATTTCTATTAATGGAATAACTCCCTTTTGCTTACAAGCTGCAAGGTATTGATCTAAAGTTGGAACTTTGTACTGTGTTATTTGACCAGAATTATTTTTTAGATATAAATTTTGAATTTGGGCAAGAGTAAGATCTGCAACAGCTCCATGTCCATTAGTTGTTCTATCAACAGTTGCATCATGCATATTAACCCATTGCCCATCAGAAGTTGTTTGAATATCAGTTTCTACCGCTGAATATTTTGCTGAAAGAACTGATTCAACAGAGTTCTCTGGAAACTCTGTGTGATTACCTCTATGATTTACCAAAAGTATATCATCAGAGTCACTATTTGTAGCAGAAACACCGTACCAAGCAATACCTTCATATCTCCAAAAATTTCCAGCACTTAAAACTCTTTTCTCGTTCGCATCAGTAGTGAATAAATGCTGTTTAATCTTTGAACTATACAATCTATATACTGGAACGCTTCCCGCTACTGTCGCTCGAAAAACAATTCCTTCATTCTTCCAACCACTGCGGCTTAACACCCTTGCTTCATTAAGATCAGCAGTATACAGATGCTGCCTAATCGAAAAGTTATAAAGCCTATATATAGGTGTATCACCATTATTTTTTCCATAGAAAGTTACTCCCTCAAACCTCCCCCAACCAATACGTACCAACGTATTCTTTTCGTTAAGGCTAGAGGTATATAAATGTTCTAAATTTCTTGGATTATAAACCCGATAAACAGGAGTAGGAGAACTGGTATCATCAGCAAATCCCCTAAGTTCATAAGACATTCCAAATATTACCAGTGCAAACACAAAAATAATTTTTAAATCAATTTTTTTCATTTTTACCAAAGTCGTTTCTATCATAATTTATATTTTATTTTCCATATTACGTAAATCATCCAACCAAATAGCAGATTAACTCTGACCAATTTTCTTTGACCACTTTCAGTTATAATTTCCCTTACTTTCTTCTTTGCAAAAAATCCATAAGCTATGTAAAGAAGGGAGTTCTTTTCTCTTATTTTGAATGAAAATTCTTTAGTCATTGCCAACTTTGCGTTTAACATTGCACCAAGTGGATTTTTTATCAATAAGAGTCTCCCTGAATGAGTAAGCCCATCTTCCAAATACTCTGTAATGTATACAATTTTATTTATAAATAATGAATCACCTTTGTGTGCTAACTGTTTCCAAGCGACTCCTTCACTCATAAATCTTTCTCCTGGAATTTCAGGAAAAGGAGTTTCTCTAAATATCTTAGTTGATACAACCTCAGCTTTATCACCTTTTATTCCCATATTATATCGAACTTGATTAAAATTCTTTATCATAAAATCTTCAGGATATTTTTCACCTATGACTTTATCAGGAGCATAGCCCCTTAACAAGGTCATCCCCATTAGGTTCTTTTCTTTCAAATAGTGAGAGTTTTCTAAAATTATGTCAATAGCATCGTTCGTCAAATAGTCATCGCTATCTACGATAAAAATATAATCAGAATTAATAGACTGAGCACCCGTGTTCAAGGCTCTGTGCTTACCACCATTTTTCTGCTTGATATAGACAATGTTTATCTTCCCATCAGCTATAAATTCTGATATTAATTGCTCAGTATTATCAGTGCTGCCATCATCAACAACCATCCAATCAAAGTGTTTGTTAGTTTGCTCAACTAGACTAGCATATAACTTGGGGAGAATATACGCTCTATTATATGTTGGGGTTAAAATTGTTAAAGTAGTTGTCATATTATACTCCTTGCTTTCGGTATGTTAGCTCCATCATTACACTCAAAAGAAAGACAATCATTAAATAACCAAATAATTTATATAAGTGTTTTATAACTTTCAGCTTGGGGTTTAAATTATATTTCATAAGAAATGAGTATTGTTTTAAATCATTTAAGATAGTATTTTCTTTTATTACCCCTCTATTGATTGCCTCTTTTGTCTGTCCAATAAGAACAACGTAAGGATAAGCAAGGTAAGAATAATAAGCCTCTCGGTATCTACTATCTTTAATTAATTCTCCATTTATTACCGCTGTTTTAATAACAGAAAATGAATCATGGATGATTGATTCTGGGAGTCTTTTTGCAGTAACACTTTCATCGTGTTTTACATAAGCATAAAATTGTTTCTCATACCAATCAAAAGAATTCCCTAGTCTAACAAGCTCTGCAGTGAAACCTGTATCTTCTGTTTGTCTTACAGTAGGAAATAAAATATTATTTTTAGATAGAAAACTTCTACTTATTACTTTCGTCCATGCTGAACGTGTTAATTTATCTTTTTTAATTAAATACTCTATAAACTCTATTTTCTCTAGCTTTAAAACTTCTTCTCTTAAAAGAGAAGAATGCAAATCATCGGGAGTTCCATTACCTCTTTCAACAAAAGAGTCATGAATTAAAACGTCCGCTTTGGTTTCTTCTAATTGATTATTAATTTCTTCAAAGCCGAGAGAAGAGGCATAATAGTCATCACTATCAGGAAATAGTAGATAATCACCTGTTGCTTTACGAATTCCATGATTTCTAGCGACAGCTGCACCTTGATTTTCTTGATGATAGACTTTCACTCGATTATCTTTTCTAGCGAACCCCTCACAAATTTCTCCTGATTTATCTGTCGAACCATCATTTATAAGGATAACTTCTATATCTGAATAAGATTGACTCAATACTGATTCAACACAATAATCAATAAACTTAGAAGCGTTGTATACTGGTATTATTACACTAAATTTCATTTTTTTCCTTCCAGTACCATTTATAATAATCGTGATTAACTCGCTCATTCTCTGGTGGAAGTTTCATGTAATCACCATATTGACGAGTTAAATATTCCTCATGATTTTTGAGTTTACGAGCAGTTAACCCTTCAAACTTAACATCTTCGTATTCTTCCCAAATTTCTTTAGGGAAGATAGCTTTTTTATAGCCAGTGTAAAGATAGCTAATTAACTGATTATCGCTATTACGATATTTTTGCATGAATTCATCTAATTTTTCAGCCAAAATTCGATATTTCCCATAGAAACGAATGTGTTGAGGCATCCATAAAACAAGTTTACCCCAAAAATATATTTTTTTACTTGAACTTGCAAAATCTAAGCCATGAGGGTTGGAAGCAGTTAGTTGAATCGCCTTTTTCAAAAACTCTTTTTTAAAGACTTGTCTTTCTTCTTCATTGTCAGGTAAGATATCCATTGGAAAGATATCTAAAAAGACACCAGTCCCACGATTTAAGTTGTCAATTTTACTTGTAAAACTTGTACGAGTATCATAAAGTTTAGCAAAAGGGAGATAAGTTTCCCTTACTTTATAATGTAAGAGCGCATACTTTTCATTTGGCAGTTGATCCATCAAAACACTAATTAAATGGTCATAATGCGGCCGGGTCAACTCTATATCAATATCGTCGTCCCAAGGAATATATCCCCCATGTCGAATTGCCCCAATTAGAGAACCACCTGCAAGCGTATATTCAATACCATTTTCTCGACAAATCCGGTCGATATATTTTAGTTGTTCTAATTGTATTCCCCGAAGTTCTTCGTTAGTGAGTTCTTTCATTATTTTTCATCCAATTCGTTAAAAACTTTTATAAATTGTTTTGCAGATTGCTCCCATGTGAAATTTTCCAACACATTTTTAGAAATTTTCTTCTGCATTAATCTCATATGCTCTTTATTATCTAAAACTTTTGTTAATGTTTCAAATAATTTTGTTTCATTATTTTCAATAATATAGCCATAAGTTTCATCAGGCATGATATCTCTAGCCCCTCCAACAGTGGGAGTTGTTATGATAACATTCTCTAACATCGCTGCTTCTAGCATCGCCGTTGCAAAACCTTCACTACGAGACATGAGTACAAACACATCTGATTTAGCATCAATTTCTAATACTTTTTCATAAGGAACATACCCCAAAAACTTGATATTTTTTTGCGAATACTTTCTTTTGACCTCATTTAAAAGTGGCCCATCCCCAGCAATAATTAATTCTAAATTTTTTCGTTCTTTTGAGAGTTTAGAAAAAGTAGATAGGAGTATTTCTACACCTTTCATTTGAGGAATCAGACGACCAGCATAGGAGATGGTGAGTTTCTTCTCATCTTTTTCTATTTTTTGATTAAAATACTCATCAACTGCAACTGCATTAGGCAGAACTCCTTTAGCTTTTATATCAAAAGTTTTTAACCACTCAGATGCTTCATTTGAGACACCATAGAATAAACTTGTGTCTTTTTTTACCCTTCCAATAAGCAATTGTTCTATTTTTCTTAGCATAAAGTCTAGAACTGGGTTATTTAATGTCAGGTAAGATGAACCATGTTCAATTACAATCGCTTCTTTTCCTTTTGCTTTTGCCATTTTAACCCCAAGCATAGCAGGAAGATGAAAGCGAGTATTAGCAACATAATAATCAATTGATTCTGCTTCAATTTTTTCTATTAATGAATGATAAATTCGATTTTTTTTCAAAAAAGGATATCTATTTTTCCAAAGATTTTTTATGGGCAAGCGATAAATTTTTATTCCTTCTTGAATTTCTTCATTGGTTAAGTTTTCATCATGTTGGGTTGTTATGATAATAACACGGTAACCCTTTTCAGTCAACTTCTTAGCGATGTTATAAGTATAACGTTCTACTCCTCCAAGATGGGGAATATAATAACCATTAAAAATTGCAACTGTTTTTTCCTTCATTTTTTTACCATTTCCTTAATTTTCTTAAATTCTCCTGTAACGACTAAAAATAGTGCAACAATAATTAGCCAAACAATCCCTCTCAGTAACAGAGTGATAAACAGATTTGAAAAACTAATATATGGATTGGTTAAAATGACAATAACACTCAAAATGATTCCTAAAAATAGTGGTTTAATAATCACTTTAAAAAGTTGGAAAAAGTTACTATCTAAGGCACGTCTCATCAATAGACTTCCAGAAACAATAAAATTCAAGAAATATGATCCTGAAACGGCAATTGAAACACTAGTTAAGTTACCACCTAAAATCCCTATGAAAATACATAAGCTGATGATTCCAAGAGAAATAAAACCACTTACTGATTGAATTTTAGTAAGGTTACGAGATTGCCAAATTGCAGACATTGACTGTGACAACATTTGGGGACAAATACTTAAACTTAGTATAGAAAGTGGGAGAATTGCCATACTCCATTGCTTACCAAAAAGTAAATAAATAATAGGACCCGCATTTAATGAGAAGAAAATTGAAACTGGAATAGCAACAATTGCAAGGAGGCGACAAACTTTGAGGTAGGTATCTCTAATTAATACAACATTTTTTTCATGTTCAGCCAGAATAGGTTGCATCACTGGATTGATAACATTCAAAAAAATTGTAATCGGGAAAGATAAAAGTTGATAACTCTTTGAATAATTTCCTAGCAGTGTAGTGCCAAGAAATTTCCCAACTAATAAATTGTCCAAATTTCGATAAAAATAATTGATAACGGAGAATCCTGTCTGATGTTTAACAAAAGGTAAAATTTCTCTAACTGGTTTAAAATTTAGAGATCTAGTATAATCTATCTTAACAATTTTAAAGGTCAATAGAAAACTTGTTAAGTCAGTGACAACATAGACAAGAACCATTGCATAAACTCCAGCGTGTAGAAAAGCTGCCGTAATACCAAAAATCGCTCCCAAAATACCTGATAAAAGTAAACGAATACTTATTTCTTTGAATCGCTTTTCTTTACCAAGAATTCCATTAGGAACTTGTACCATAGAACTCATCATAATAATAGGCGTCATTGCCCAACATAATGGGATATATATTGGATTACTATAAATAGTGCTAAGGATTATTCCCCCTCCAAAGCCAAAAGCAAGAACCAAAAATATACCAAAAATAACAGAATAGTTAAAAATTATTCCGTAGTCTTTTTCATTCAAATTTTTGTTTTGGATGATAGCGGGTCCGATTGCTGATCCGGCTAAAAGTTGGAAGAAAAATATAATCACTTGCACGATGGTAACCATTCCAATTTCTCCTGGGGTTAGTAATCGTGAGAGAATCATATTGATTATAAGCTGTACAATGACTGTGCTATACTGAGCAATTGCAGTAAAAAAAATACCTGTTTTAAATTCGTTTTTCATTATTTAAATTCATAGTTGAGGTACTTTTTCATACCATTAGATAAATCAAATTTAGGTGAGTATCCTATGTCCTTAAGTTTTGAAATATCGGAAACTGAGTCTTTGATATCTCCTTGTCGCACATCATCAAATTTGATAGATAACTCTTTATTTGTAAATTTTTGAGCAAATTTCGTTAAATCGTTTATTGAATTTTTGACCCCAGTCCCGACATTATAGACTTCTCCAAAGGATTGTTCAGAGGTCGCTATTAGTAATAATGCTTGAATAACATCTTCTATATATACAAAATCTCGAGACTGTTCTCCATCTCCAAAAATAGTCAATTCTGTATTTTCTCGCAAACGGTCAACAAGAATGGAAATAAATCCTGAATAGGGTGAATTGGGATTTTGATTTGGTCCATAAACATTGAAAAAGCGTGTTGCACTGGTAGGAACATCATATAAATTATTATAAATCATTGTCATTTTTTCAGATGCAAATTTATCAATTGCATAAGGAGTAAGGGGGCGGATTGTGCCCTCTTCCTGCTTAGGAAGTGTTGGCTCATCACCATAAACTGCTGCGCTTGAAGAAAAAACAAATCGTTTCAATGATTTTTTATTTTGACGTAAGATCTCGAGAAGTGTCATCGTACTATCAAAATTAACTTGATGAGTTTCATACGGCCGTGCAACTGAATCGGCAACCGAAGCAATTGCTGCTAAATGAAAAATATAATCAAAATCATTTTCTTCCAAAACTTTTACCAGGAGATTTTTATCAGTGACATCACCTAAAATTTTTGTAAGATTACTTGTTTCATGAAGATTATTAAAATCTCCCATCGAAAGATTATCAATAACAGTAATCTTATTTTGAGGTAGTAATTCGTTCGCTAAACTTGAGCCAATAAAACCTGCTCCACCTGTTATTAGTATGTTACTCTTTGTTATCATTTTTTCTCTCCAGATCTTTGATTTTCTTATTTGCCAAGGAAACCTCTTGTATCAAATTTTTAATCTGCTTTTCTGCAGATATTAGGGACATCTGGTATTTCAAGGAAATTATTAGTAGGATACCTACCAGTATGAACAGAGCGAGTGAGGTTAGGGTTTGAATTCCAAAGAAGTGAGCAATTCTACTTCCCATTTCTGGAAATATTGCTCCAATCAAAATAATGAGGGCCAAAACAAGCCATTTTAACATGTGTCTTATTTCAGCCTTATCTTTTCTGACCAATCTTACCATATAAACAAAAAAGAGTACAGCAAGGATAATGGCCAATAGCCGAAGTTGTATAGGCATTATCATTTCTCCTTTCCTAATATAGAGCTTGCTAAAATTGCTAGAGAGACGCTAACCATATAGTTTACACCCTTAATTAAATTGATACTTGAAACTCCTGTTGTTCGTTCAAACATTCTTACTCCTACTTCTTTAACTCGAATATTTTTTGAAAAAAGGTGCATATAGCTCTCAGGTTCTGGATATTGTCTTGGGTATCTTTTAACAAATTGTTCAATGGCTTTACGATTTCCTGCCCGATACCCACTGGTAACATCTTTAATTTTTATTTTAGAAGACATATATATCAATGAAGACAAAATTTTTATTCCTAATTGGCGAGATTTTGACGATTTAAACTCTGAGTTACTTTCATCTAAAAACCTTGACCCAACCGTGAAATCAGCCTCATCATTTAATATAGGTTCAATTAGATTTGGCAGAGAGTGAATATCATGTTGACCATCTCCGTCAAATTGAACGGCAATATCATAGGAATTTTCCAGTGCATACATATATCCTGTTTGAACAGCACCACCTATTCCGAGATTTTGAATAAGCTCAATGTGAGTAATATTGTATTCACGTAAAACCTCCTCCTCATTATCCGTTGAACCATCGTTGATAACTACATAATCAATTTCCAATTCAATTTTACTAATATACTGTTTTACGACTTCTACTACTTTGATGATTCCTTCAGATTCGTTATAGGCTGGAATAATTAATAAAATTCGTTGTTTATTCATAAATCTCTTTTCCCTAATTAAACTTCAGATAAATTTTTTTACTCTGTTTCACAAAATACACCTCATTTTAAACTTTACTCAAACTTTTTTCAACTAACTAAAGTATACATCCCAAGTGATAAAATTAAAACGTTGATATAAATCATTGATATTTGAAGAAAATCAGTAATTCTGCTTTCGTCTTCCAATTCTTTAACCTCATTAATTGGAATAATTTTTTTCATCCAATCCCTCCATAATAATGGTAGACTTAGTAATATTGGATAAAAATATCTAAACTGAACTCCACTGATTGACAATTCTCCAATATTATAACCAACCCTATTATCGCCAGATAATGCATAAATAATAGCTAAACTAATTACTAAATATCCAATATAAATAAATATTTTAGTTGTTTTATCCAATTTAATTTTTATTCGAATTGTTACAAGTATGAATAAAAAAGTAAAGATAACTGGTAGAATTCCCGTGATAAAACTTGAAGTATGTTGAACATATTGAAGAGGCGCTGGAGGATTTGAAGTATTTGAACCAGAAAATCCGCTAAAAGAGCCTAAAACATCTCTTATAAAAGTTCTAACTATAGGTAGAGGATGTTTAATGAAATAGCTTATACCTGCTTTATTTGTTATATTAGTGCTCACTTCAGGAGAAGTTCCATTAGAAATCTTTTTCACGATCGTGGACTGCAGATACCATCCTACTGCAATTAAAACACTCCCAATTAGTGAAATTCCGTACCAAATTTTATCTTTTACATTAATATAGTAACGTTTGGAAATAAATAATGGAACAACCCCCATCAATATAAATGGGAACTTTGGAAACATCATTAATGTTGTCGTCACAAGATAGAAGATTAGATCTTTTTTTCTGATGCTCTCTTTTTCAGAGATAAACCTTGTGATAAATGCTAATATCATTAAAGATAAACTGTAAAAAAGCCAATCATACTGAAAACTTGATACAATCCATAAGGTTGTAGGAAAAGCAGCGAATAATAGCAAAACTTCTCTATATTTCTTTCCAATTTTCATTGCCAAACATACCATAAGTGCATAAGCAATTACATTAAAGATTCTACCCAGATAATAAGCCACAGCAACCCTTGAAGTGGTGACCATACCAATTTTCCACCCCAATGCATTAGGAATTAGTGATATATTGTTAATCCCAATTTTTTTTCCAGAATAAGTTGATGCTTCATGTTCATCTGAGAAAAATTTATTAGGAAATCCATTTTTTGCATGTTCAGCCGCTGGATTTCGTAATGTATCGTATTTTTCAACTGTATCCCAATCTGGCTGTTTTTCTTGTTCACGTGTGAATAATTGTCCATCAGCAAGTCTAATCGTCCACCTAAGATGGGTTTCCTCATCAACTCCAAATTGAACTGGTTTTATGAAAGAGATTCCTATTCCCAAAAATAAAATTATAAAAAAAGTATTCTTAACTAATTTTTCACTATTACCAAGTTTTAAGCAAAATACAACACCCACAATAACGACTAATGAAATAAATAGTTTCGAAGTATTAGGCATTTGATTTGGAATTATGCTAACTGCTAATTGAGTTATAAATAATAAAATAACACTTATAACCAAGATAAATAATTTTTGATTCCTTTTCATACTCACTCTTTCAAAAATAGCTTTGTTGTATCCAATTTAAATAATTTATAAAACCTATAAACAATTAATCTTTTTAATTTCTTTATTGAAAGAGCCAAAACATATCGTAATCTTATATCATCTGAATTTTCAGGGCTAATATAAAAACGTTGGTTTAAAGTTCGTGAGTCAATAAATGGAGTAAGATTCAATTTATTTGGGCTGATATTGAAGTCCATTTCTTTGTCCCATGCAAGATAAATTAGCACCCGTTCAATCGCATGCAAAATTGTATTTTGGGGCAGGGGTTCATTTGGAATTTCTCGATCCATTATTTCTAAATTAAATAAAGGTTCAAGAACTTCTATTTTAGCCCAAAAAAATGTCCCATAACTCATTGTAAATGTATTAAAATCATGAAAATTGACTTTCTTATTCATTTTCATTCTTTTCCAGATATCATTCATAATAGGAGCAATCTGTTTATTTTCATTGTCAGCATTGACAATTTTGTTAAACCTAAAGAAACTTGGAATATCAGCAATCACGATTCCTAATTTTTGTTTTTGCTCAAAATGTGCCATAATGTTATCAGCAGGTTCAATCAACATTGATATTAACTCAGTTCTCCAAGATTCCCCTGCAAAAAAGGCAGCCTCTAAGGAGCGCTTTGTATGAAAATGACCAACAATATCATATTTTTTTAATTCTTCTTTAAGTGCTAAAAACGGCACTATATCACGCCCATGATTAGGTGTCCTGACAAGCTTAGCCTTGGCATCCTTACACTTTAACATTTCTTTAATAATTTCTTCTTTTTCATCTGTATTAGTTGTTAGATACAAATCATAATCAAACGAAAAGTTTTTAAAGGCGTCTAAAAATTCTTCAAGTAATTCTGGATAATATACATGCAAATGCACTGCAACAGTTTGGTGAAGAACAGTTTTTGATAACGGTGTAATCATTTTACTTGGCAATAAAAAATTTAAATCTGGATAACCAACTGTACTGAGATGATCAACAACAAGTGATTTTGGATAGTCGGTGTTTCTATCAATATAGTCCAGCATATAATAAGCAATACCATTGCTTTGAATGCTTTGGAACGCTTTAACTTTAATAAAGGGTACTTTTTCTTTAAGGATTACATCTGGTGCATAATAAGAAAAATCTGGATGCAAAAGATTTTTTGCATCTAGAGCCCTTGTATCAAGAACAGATTCATATTTAAACCCAGCATCCATAAAAATTTTTGTAGATTGAATTTCGTAATGGTCAATAACATCTTGAACATTCGTATAATCAACAATATTTTTCCAAAAATCTTCAAAGATCTGTGAATTAATAACATTATTGTTGAATACTTTGTAATAAGACTGAATATGCTCATCGAAATAGTGATTTTTTGATTCATGATAGGCACGATGATTTGTTATCCCCCAAAAATCAATATTTTGTATTTCATACTTTTCATAAATAGGGGCCATTTCATAAAGAGGACCAAAACAAGTGTCATTCATCAGTGTAACCGAATCATAAATCTTTAATTGGTCAAACCCTACTTGCTCCATCCCATCACGCCAAGCAGCGAAGTCAAAACCTTTATTTTCACGTTGAATGAACTCATCAACAAAGTCAACAAGTTGTTGTTGATATTGTTCTGATAACTCACTGTTTGAGATAAAAATTACTTTTTCAAATAAACTTCTCATATGTTTTAGTTGATAAATAACATGGTCACTTACTTTATTGTTTTTATTGAAATGGACGTATAATAAAAGGCGTTTCATTGATTCTCCCTAATTTCCTTTCAATTTTTGAAGGAATTTGTAACTTTTTGAATTTTTAATGATATCTATCTCTTGCTTTTTCTCTTCGAGTTCTGCCTTAGTTTTATCAATCTCATCTTCTTTAGCTGCTAAAAGACTTTTTAATAGATCAATTTCTCTTTGAAGGTTAGAGATATGTTTATCTTTTTCTTTAATTTTTAAAATATTTTCAGTTAATTGTTGGTCACTTTCTAAGTAACTTTTTAACCATATTTTTACATTTGCTTGACTTGCTTTTAACACTTCTTTTGGAAGTAACGTTTGATGCTTTTCCAAAAGATAAAAATATGAATCGTAATATTTATCCCAGTTTCCTCTTTCGGTACGAGAAGTATTAAGGACACGATAATTTAGTTTTATACCTTTAACAAAAATTGGCTTTGCATGATTAATTAAAATTAACGATAACCAAAAATCATAATCTTCAAGGGCTTTATGATTCAATTGTTCATCAAAACGTACGTTCAAAATTTTGGATACTCGAACAAGAGAGGACATATCAATCAAATTTCCCTCAAGTTCTTTATCAAGACTAAACTCCAAATCATCACGTAAAACTTGACGTGAATTAACAAAATCCCAGAGCTGACAATAGGCAATATCAACATTTTGTTCTTGTAATGACTGGTGTAAAATTTCAATATATTGATCGTCAAGATAGTTATCACTGTCAACAAAAAGAAGAAAGTCACCTTTTATTTTCGTCAGAGCATCATTTCGAATTGAAACAATCCCTCTATTTTCTTCAGAAAAATAGAAAGTTTCCGAAAATGGACTTTCTTTCAATATTTTTTCAATTACTTGACCCGACTGATCAGTGGAACCATCATTAAAGACCAACAATTCAATGTTGCGATAAGTTTGTGCAAAAACACTTCGTAAGCATTGTTCAATATAAGCTTCATGATTATGACAGGTTACAACAACAGAAATTTTATCTAGCATGATTTTCTCCTTCTATTATGCATTATTCGTCCAAGTTGGTGTGATTTTCAAAACATAACTCCTGTAGAAAGTAACAACCAAATATAAAACAGAAATAATGATAATTGTCCACACTGACAGTCTTCTAACACTTTTTTCAGACATAGTAAAGTTGAATTTTTTTCCTAAATTTTGAACAAATGGAACAAAGAAAAACAGAAATGGCGATAGGTAACGTCCTTGTAGATTAGTACTCGCAAGACTAGCAGAATCTATAAAAAAACCTGCAAAAATACCAAACCAATTGACTAAATAAGTTAAACTGAAAATAATGACCGTTCCCGTTGCCCAAGTTGCTTTAAGTTCTCCCATCATCACAATAAATAAAATTAGTATAAAAAGAATATTTACAAAAATAGGTAGTGTAGTTGGCACAACTTGCCAAAGTTGTTTTGCATTATTTCCCATTAACTCCACATTCATATAATTTTCAATAAATTTTTTTATTATTGTAAAAATAGACATTTTTTTATTAAGGAATAAGTATGCTACTGATATTATACCAATAATAAGCATAGAAAGAAAAGTTTTTCCTAAACTACTTAATTTTCTTACTTTATCAATAACAGGACGATAAAGCATTGGAAGTCCTAATAATGCAAAAAAAGCAAAAATATAGTTACTTTTTATAAAATAGAATGAGCAAATAAGAAAAATAGTATAGATTGCTTTTTTTAATCCCACATCACGTATTTTTTCAATTCGTACGAGATCACTTAAGTTCACAACAAAAGCAGAAAAAACAAGAAAACTAACAACATCATAACTTGGACTAAATATTTTTTGTATACCACCAACCATAAAAATCAATATCATTGACCACTTAGCATGCTCATTTTTTTTAATTAAAAAATAAAATATAAGCGAAAAACAAATTAAATTGGCAATGCGTCCACCATAGTCCATAATTCCTAAACTGGGGTAAATTAGTCTTGCAATCAAAACACCAATTGCTCCCGGTAAATGCATGAAGTCCAAACTTCCGAAACTGTTCCACCTCTATTATAAATCGAAAATTTGACACCATCATCTTGCAAATTTATTTTTTCAGTAATCAATTTCTTATAAAAGGTAGGGCTAACTTTGCTTTGCGTTCCAATTCCATTAGCTTTGAATTCTTTAGCTCTCACTTGGAGATTAGACATTGATTCTGGCGCTTTTGTTGAAAATAGATTATAACTCTGGCTTAGATGATACCCTTCATCTCCCATTGTCATAGGCGGAGTAATGGAAATTGTAAAAAAACCGATAAGCAATATTAAAAATAGAAAAATATTTTCTGGTCTAGAATATTTGCTTTGCTTGTTAGCTCGATTTTGTATTTTATTCAAACTCCCATGACCCATTCCGCTGAATTAGTCCTGTGGCAGAATCCTGTGCGCTCTTATCATCATCTGAAATATCATTGCGATTAATCAAAATTACTTTCTCATCTGCAAAAGCAATCATCTCGTCCCGCTTATTTCTAATTGATACTTGTAACTTGAGTTTTAAGTTGTTGACTTGATCTAATTTACAAGTGTAAATTGCTCTATTATGCCCCTTCCCTTTTGTGAGGTAATCAAGCGAATTGTCATTATAAATCCAAATATTACGGTCCACATCGGTTAATGAAAAAGCAATATATGTTTCTGTATCCTTTTTAACATCATAACTTACTTCAAATTTAACCTCGTCATTTGGTGTAATTTTTTGCTGATTGATGAAATTAACTTCTAAATTTTCAATCCATTCCTCTTTGACATCAATCTCTAAATCTGACCTTGCTGTCACTTCTGTTTGAAGATTATCCAAACTATACTGATTAGCAACATCATTTACATCACCAGAAACTTTAATCAATCCATTTTCTATAAGAATTGCTTTATTGCAATATTTCTTTGCAGCTCCCATATCGTGCGTAACTAAAATCGTTGTTTTTCCTGATTTTTTACGCTCCAAAAAGTAATCGTTACATTTTCTTTGAAAAGATTCATCTCCAACGGCAAGCACTTCGTCAAGAACAAGTACATCTCCTCGAGCTTTAATAGCAACAGAAAAAGCTAAACGTACTTGCATTCCTGAAGAATAATTTTTTAGTTTTTGATTCATGAACTCTTCAAGTTCGGCAAAATCAACAATTTCATCATACATGTCTGAAATTTCTTCACGCGAAAATCCAAGCATTGCTCCATTCAGATAAACATTTTCTTTACCAGTTAATTCTGGGTTAAAACCAACACCAAGTTCAATAAATGAAACCAATTTACCATTAACAATCACATTGCCTTTTTCTGGTGTATAGATCTGTGAAATGATTTTTAGTAATGTTGATTTCCCTGAACCATTGCGTCCTACAATGCCAAAAAAGTCACCTTTTTCAACAGTGAAATCAATGTCTTTTAATACATGCTGTTCTTTATATCCCTTAATTCCCCGAAGACGGTTAACTAAAGTTGTTCTAAGACTATTTGTCGCTTCAGTTGGAAGATGAAAGAATTTACTTACATGGTCTATTTTTACTGCAATATTGTCATTCATTAGATAATCTCCGCAAATTTACTAGAATTTTTTGTAAAAATCCACAAGCCGATTCCAAAAATGATAAATGGAATGAGATATGGAATAATAATAAGATAAGGTTTATCTGTCATCTGCCACAAAGTCGGATTGGTATTATTACTAAATGTCAAGATATAACGCATATCTTGGACAATTTGAGCCATTGGATTCAGCATTAAAATTTTAGCGATTGTTGGGTGTGTTTGCGAAACCTGAATGATTGGATAAATAATTGGCGTTCCATATAACCCTGCTTGCATACCTACCTCCCAAATGGGACCCAAGTCACGGAATTTCACAAAAATAGTTGCTAAAATGAAAGCAATTCCTGTTGCGAATAATACTAACTCAACCAAAAGTGGAAGGACAAAGATAACATTCCAGGACATATGAATTCCATTTAAAAATGAAAAAATTACAACAACAACCAAACTAATTAATAAATTAATTAGTGCATTTGCAACAACCGAAAATATTATGATTGGTTTTGAGAAGCTAATTTTCCTCAACAAATCACCTCTTGAGACAACTGAAAGCATCCCCATATTTGTGGTTTCAGCAAAGAAATTCCATAAGGTCAATGCTAACAAGAGTGCAACAGCAAAATGAGGAACTGCACTACCGAAGCGCAAGAAACGAACAAAGACAAGATACATAATTACGAATAGCATGACTGGTTTTAAGATTGACCAAAGATACCCTATTAGGCTTCCTTGATACCTTAATTTAAAGTCAGTTTTTACAAGCTCTTTAAGTAGAATTTGATTTCTACGGCTGAAGAAATTCATTTATTTTTTTTCCTTTATATGCAAATTTTGTGATGATAAGTGTGCGAAAAATACTTGTATGATAATTTTTGTTTTTACGCAAATTATATCGGTCAAGA
>ENA-UOZA01000177-UOZA01000177.1-food-metagenome-genome-assembly--contig:-NODE-177-length-18419-cov-198.080810_pt1 | contig 18419 bp, 17 predicted proteins | sample MGYA00249867_ERZ772721 | MGnify/ENA primary metagenome ERZ772721 (study PRJEB29005, sample SAMN08379453) | food metagenome | isolation source: cheese spiked with Escherichia coli O103 | study: EMG...
GGATGCTGATGCTCACAAAGTGGGCTTAATCCCCGTCACCCTGATGGTGTCGGGGAATATTATGGGGTCAGGTGTTTTTCTGTTACCTGCAAACCTGGCCTCCACTGGCGGGATTGCCATTTATGGATGGTTGGTGACGATTATCGGTGCGCTGGGGCTCTCGATGGTATACGCCAAAATGTCGTTCCTCGACCCAAGTCCTGGTGGTTCTTACGCTTACGCCCGCCGCTGCTTTGGCCCGTTTCTCGGTTATCAAACCAACGTCCTCTACTGGCTGGCCTGCTGGATCGGCAATATCGCCATGGTGGTCATTGGCGTAGGATATTTAAGTTACTTCTTCCCGATTCTGAAAGATCCATTGGTATTAACCATCACCTGCGTCGTGGTGCTGTGGATCTTCGTCCTGCTGAACATTGTCGGTCCGAAAATGATCACCCGTGTGCAGGCAGTTGCCACCGTGCTGGCGCTGATCCCCATCGTCGGGATTGCCGTATTTGGCTGGTTCTGGTTCCGTGGTGAAACCTATATGGCGGCATGGAACGTCAGCGGCCTGGGCACCTTCGGTGCAATTCAAAGTACCCTTAACGTTACGCTGTGGTCGTTCATCGGTGTGGAAAGTGCCTCCGTTGCCGCAGGTGTGGTGAAAAACCCGAAACGCAATGTCCCTATCGCCACCATTGGTGGGGTATTGATTGCCGCCGTTTGCTATGTACTTTCTACCACCGCGATTATGGGGATGATCCCTAATGCCGCACTGCGCGTTTCTGCTTCGCCATTCGGTGATGCCGCACGGATGGCGTTGGGTGACACCGCCGGGGCCATTGTTTCCTTCTGCGCAGCTGCGGGTTGCTTAGGTTCACTGGGCGGCTGGACGTTGCTGGCGGGTCAAACGGCGAAAGCCGCTGCCGATGACGGACTGTTCCCACCGATTTTTGCCCGTGTAAATAAAGCGGGTACGCCAGTGGCGGGGCTGATTATCGTCGGTATTTTGATGACCATCTTCCAGCTCAGCAGCATTTCACCAAACGCGACCAAAGAGTTCGGTCTGGTTTCTTCCGTCTCGGTCATCTTTACACTGGTGCCATATCTTTACACCTGTGCGGCGTTACTGCTGCTCGGACACGGTCACTTTGGTAAAGCACGCCCGGCATATCTGGCAGTTACTACCATTGCCTTCCTCTACTGCATCTGGGCCGTGGTGGGGTCCGGAGCGAAAGAGGTTATGTGGTCATTTGTCACCCTGATGGTCATCACCGCCATGTATGCGCTGAATTACAACCGGCTACATAAAAACCCGTATCCCTTAGATGCACCAATAAGCAAAGATTAATTCCCCTTAATCCAGCAAACATAAAAGCCAACCTTAAGAACTTAAGGTTGGCTTAATTTTGCTTTGCGAGCATATGCGCACTTTGTTCGATGGAAACACCGTGATGTTGAAGCGCCTACTAAAAAGACCCTCTTTGAATTTACTCGCCTGGCTATTGTTGGCCGCTTTTTATATCTCTATCTGCCTGAATATTGCCTTTTTTAAACAGGTGTTGCAGGCGCTGCCGCTGGATTCGCTGCATAACGTACTGGTTTTCTTGTCGATGCCGGTCGTCGCTTTCAGCGTGATTAATATTGTCCTGACACTAAGCTCTTTCTTATGGCTTAATCGACCACTGGCCTGCCTGTTTATTCTGGTTGGCGCGGCTGCACAATATTTCATAATGACTTACGGCATCGTCATCGACCGCTCGATGATTGCCAATATTATTGATACCACTCCGGCAGAAAGTTATGCGCTGATGACACCGCAAATGTTATTAACGCTGGGATTCAGCGGCGTGCTTGCTGCGCTGATTGCCTGCTGGATAAAAATCAAACCTGCCACCTCGCGTCTGCGCAGTGTTCTTTTCCGTGGAGCCAATATTCTGGTTTCTGTACTACTGATTTTGCTGGTCGCCGCACTGTTTTATAAAGACTACGCCTCGTTGTTCCGCAATAACAAAGAGCTGGTGAAATCCTTAAGCCCCTCTAACAGCATTGTTGCCAGCTGGTCATGGTACTCCCATCAGCGACTGGCAAATCTACCGCTGGTGCGAATTGGTGAAGACGCCCACCGCAACCCGTTAATGCAGAACGAAAAACGTAAAAATTTGACCATCCTGATTGTCGGCGAAACCTCGCGGGCGGAGAACTTCTCCCTCAACGGCTACCCGCGTGAAACTAACCCGCGGCTGGCGAAAGATAACGTGGTCTATTTCCCTAATACCGCATCTTGCGGCACGGCAACGGCAGTTTCAGTACCGTGCATGTTCTCGGATATGCCGCGTGAGCATTACAAAGAAGAGCTGGCACAGCACCAGGAAGGCGTGCTGGATATCATTCAGCGAGCGGGCATCAACGTGCTGTGGAATGACAACGATGGCGGCTGTAAAGGTGCCTGCGACCGCGTGCCTCACCAGAACGTCACCGCGCTGAATCTGCCTGGTCAGTGCATCAACGGCGAATGCTATGACGAAGTGCTGTTCCACGGGCTGGAAGAGTACATCAATAACCTGCAGGGTGATGGCGTGATTGTCTTACACACCATCGGCAGCCACGGTCCGACCTATTACAACCGCTATCCGCCGCAGTTCAGGAAATTTACCCCAACCTGCGACACCAATGAGATCCAGACCTGTAGCAAAGAGCAACTGGTGAACACTTACGACAACACGCTGGTTTACGTCGACTATATTGTTGATAAAGCGATTAATCTGCTGAAAGAACATCAGGATAAATTTACCACCAGCCTGGTTTATCTTTCTGACCACGGTGAATCGTTAGGTGAAAATGGCATCTATCTGCACGGTCTGCCTTATGCCATCGCCCCGGATAGCCAAAAACAGGTGCCGATGCTGCTGTGGCTGTCGGAGGATTATCAAAAACGGTATCAGGTTGACCAGAACTGCCTGCAAAAACAGGCGCAAACGCAACACTATTCACAAGACAATTTATTCTCCACGCTATTGGGATTAACTGGCGTTGAGACGAAGTATTACCAGGCCGCGGATGATATTCTGCAAACTTGCAGGAGAGTGAGTGAATGAAAATTCTGATTGTTGAAGACGATACGCTGTTATTGCAGGGACTGATTCTGGCGGCGCAAACCGAAGGCTACGCGTGCGATGGCGTGACAACCGCGCGGATGGCGGAACAAAGCCTTGAGGCCGGTCATTACAGCCTGGTGGTACTGGATTTAGGGTTACCCGACGAAGATGGACTGCATTTTCTCGCCCGTATCCGGCAGAAAAAATATACCCTGCCGGTACTGATCCTCACCGCTCGCGATACGCTGACCGACAAAATCGCCGGGCTGGATGTCGGTGCCGATGACTATCTGGTGAAGCCTTTTGCGCTGGAAGAGTTACACGCCCGTATCCGCGCCCTGCTACGACGCCATAATAATCAGGGCGAAAGTGAGCTGATTGTTGGCAATCTGACGCTGAACATGGGTCGCCGTCAGGTATGGATGGGCGGTGAAGAGTTGATTCTGACGCCCAAAGAATATGCTCTGCTGTCACGATTAATGCTCAAAGCAGGCAGTCCGGTGCATCGGGAAATTCTCTACAACGACATCTATAACTGGGACAATGAACCCTCGACCAACACCCTGGAAGTGCATATCCACAATCTGCGCGACAAAGTGGGCAAAGCCCGTATCCGCACCGTGCGCGGCTTTGGCTATATGCTGGTCGCGAATGAGGAAAACTAATTGAATCTGATGCGTTTTCTGCGCCGACCAATATCGCTGCGCCAACGGCTGATATTGACTATCGGGGCCATTTTGTTGGTGTTTGAGCTGATCAGCGTCTTCTGGCTATGGCATGAAAGTACCGAGCAGATTCAGCTGTTTGAGCAGGCGCTACGCGACAATCGCAACAACGATCGCCACATCATGCGTGAGATCCGCGAGGCGGTCGCCAGCCTGATTGTCCCCGGCGTCTTTATGGTCAGCCTGACGCTATTTATCTGCTATCAGGCGGTACGCCGCATCACCCGCCCGCTGGCGGAGCTGCAAAAAGAGCTGGAAGCGCGCACTGCCGACAACTTAACGCCCATTGCCATTCACAGCGCCACCCTCGAAATCGAAGCGGTGGTTTCGGCGTTAAACGATCTGGTCAGTCGCCTGACCAGCACGCTGGATAACGAAAGGTTGTTTACCGCTGACGTCGCGCACGAACTGCGAACGCCACTGGCGGGGGTGCGTTTGCATCTGGAACTGCTGGCGAAAACGCATCACATTGATGTAGCACCGTTAGTGGCACGACTTGATCAGATGATGGAGAGCGTCTCCCAACTGCTGCAACTGGCGCGTGCCGGACAGTCATTTTCTTCCGGTAATTATCAACATGTAAAACTGCTGGAAGATGTCATTCTCCCCTCGTATGACGAACTCAGTACCATGCTCGACCAGCGCCAGCAAACCCTGCTATTGCCAGAGAGCGCCGCCGACATCATCGTTCAGGGTGATGCAACCCTGCTGCGGATGTTATTGCGAAACCTGGTAGAAAACGCTCATCGTTACAGCCCGCAAGGCAGCAACATTATGATTAAGCTGCAAGAAGATGGCGGAGCGGTCATGGCCATTGAAGATGAAGGACCGGGTATTGATGAGAGTAAATGCGGGGAGTTGAGTAAAGCGTTTGTACGTATGGACAGCCGTTATGGCGGGATTGGTCTGGGGTTAAGTATTGTCAGCCGCATTACACAGTTGCATCACGGGCAGTTTTTCCTGCAAAACCGGCAAGAGACTTCCGGCACGCGGGCCTGGGTACGGCTGAAGAAAGATCAGAACGTGGCAAACCAGATATAAAGAAAGCTGCTGACCACCAGCACGCTGAACACGGTAGTTAAACTTTCATAAACACGGTTTTTCATTGCACTCTCCTCCGTTAACCTGGAGGAGAGTATGCGCGTCAGAGATTAAGTGAACCTTAAGAGTTCAATTGGCCTGATAAGACAGCGTCACATCAGGCCATCCGTTTCAGTTTATTCATCAATTCGCGGATGTTGCTGCACCAGGCGGGTACGTTTCGCCTGCAAATCGGCAATCTCGTGGTCAATGTCATCGATTTTCTGCTCGATATTATCGTAATGCTCGACGAGAATTTCCTTCGCTTCCTGTATATCTGACGCCGCCGGTGTCGCACCTTTCAACGGACGATTTGCCGTCTCTTTCATGGTTACGCCGGTGATTAAACCAATCACCGCCACTACCATCAGGTAATAGGCAGGCATCATCAGATTCTGCGAGCTTTCGACCAGCCAGGCCGCCAGCGTTGGCGTCAGACCGGCAACCAGCACCGAAATATTAAATGCCGCCGCCAGCGCGCTATAACGGATATGCGTCGGGAACATCGCTGGCAAGGTAGAAGCCATAACGCCCGTAAAGCAGTTAAGGATCACCGCCAGCATCAGTAACCCGGCAAAAATCAGGCCGATGACGTTACTGTTAATCAGAATAAACGCCGGGATCGCCAACACAAACAGGGCAACACTACCAAGTAGCACAAACGGACGACGGCCAAAACGGTCACTCAGCAAGCCCATCACCGGCTGGACAAACAGCATACCGATCATAATGGCGATAATAATCAGCACCCCGTGGTCTTCGGAGTAATGCAGGTTATGCGACAAATAACTCGGCATATAGGTCAGCAACATGTAGTAAGTCACGTTGGTGGCAATTACCAGACCAATACACGTCAACAGGCTGCGCCAGTGTTTGGTGGCAATCTCTTTAAACGAGACTTTCGGGCCATCCTGCAAACCTTCGCGGTCGCCCTGTTCCAGTTTATCAACATGCTGCTGGAACGCCGGGGTCTCTTCCAGCGCATGGCGCAGGTAAAGCCCGATAATCCCTAACGGCAGAGCAATAAAGAACGGAATACGCCAGCCCCAGTCGAGGAAGTTCGCTTCGCCGACAATGGTCGAAATTAACACCACCACGCCCGCACCCAGCACAAACCCGGCAATAGAACCGAAGTCCAGCCAGCTGCCCATAAAGCCACGTTTACGGTCAGGGGAGTATTCCGCAACAAATATCGATGCCCCGGTATATTCACCGCCGACCGAGAAACCTTGTGCCATCTTACAGATCAACAGCAGAATCGGTGCCCAAATACCAATCGTGTCGTAGGACGGTATTAAGCCAATACAGAACGTACTGATCGACATAATCACAATAGTGATAGCGAGGATCTTCTGGCGACCATATTTATCGCCCAACATACCAAAGAAGAGCCCGCCAAGCGGTCGAATCAGAAAGGGAACGGAGAAAGTGGCAAGTGCAGCAACCATCTGCACGCTGGGGTCAGCCCCCGGGAAAAAAACTTTACCTAATGCGTAAGCAACAAAACCATAAACACCAAAATCAAACCATTCCATTGCATTACCCAGTGATGCTGCGGTAATGGCTTTACGCAGTTTACCGTCATCAATAATGGTGACATCACGAAGGGTAATTGGTTTTACTTTTTTCCTTTTCAGCATAGCTTTCCTCGCAGAGTTGGCCCATTTCCGCAAACGCCAGAAAAATCAGCGCGACGGCCGCAAAAGGGGAGCGGGAATTGCAGGATGCAATCTCTGTAACAAGCGTAGCGGGTTTGCTTACACCCTCCGGTTAAGGAATGTACAATCAAACCAGTTGACGCCTGAATTGGGCAGTTAATGACCTTTTTACCCTACCAGTGTTTAAATTTGTGATCAACTTCACACATGGATTTCGTTTAGGACTCATTGATGTAACTGATTATTTACGCCAAATTTACAGAGAAGATTTCCTCGACCATTGCCCCCACCAAACGCTGCGCTGAACAGAGTCGTGGCATCCCCAGCGCGACTGTTTGCCAGCGTTGGGTCACTGACCAGCAAACGGGCTGTTTATCTGCCGTGGACCACTTTCCCAGCCAACTTAAAAAATCAGCATGCTCCCCTCCCGAAGAGGCAAACCACTGATGGTAATAGTGACGCGTGGTCGGTGCCGCATTGATACTCTCTGCCAGATGTTGTGTCGCTTTCTCGCGCAAATCACCCAGCAACAACGCCACCGCTTGCGGGCTTCCCAGACGGCAGGCATCGCCAAATGCCCCCCAGCGCAACTCCTCCAGAACGATAAAACAGCGCCCAGGCAACGACCAGGCGTTATACGCCCCAGCACGCCAGCGGGTAAAAATTTGCTCGCTCTGATCACCTGCCTGCACCAGTAGGCCTCGTTGCGTTAACGCCTTTTCCTTCCAGCGACAACGGGCTGAAAACCACTCATACAAGGCGGCAATTTGCTGGGGGAGCTCCGGGAAAGCAGAGTGCTGGCGGTGATCCATTTTTTGCAGCAGCGCCAGATGCTGCGCGATCTGCGTCAGTGCCAGATGACCGGGATCCAGCATCGACGCCAGTTTTTCCACCATTGTCAGTCGCAGGCTAAGCGGCGCATTTAACATGCCGCCGTTCGTCCATGTCTGAAGCTGCACACGCGCAAGAAGTTCCTGCATCAGTCGTTCACGAAACTGCTGCTGATGGGCTTGTGGAAGGCGGGCATCATCGCCCTGCGCCAGATCCACTAAAAAGCGGGGATAAACCGACTCCAGCACGCGACCGGGGCCGTCCAGTAACGTCTTGGTCAATATCGTTCTGCCGTGAAAAGTGTTTGAATATCATCGCGTAACAGCTGGGCGTCGGTGTAAATCCAGCCGTGAGTCATCACAGTCTGCTGCAATTGCTGCTGCATCAGCCTGACCACCGATTCATTTTGTTGACGCAGAGCCAGGCTTTCGCGTAAACGCGTCTGTAATTCCGTCAAACATGAAGCGAACTCAGCGAAAAAAGTATTCATGCCTGCCGTAACAGATTCATCGACCTGCTCTGCCAGAACTTTAGCCATTTGTTGGCAATAAAGATCGACTTCTGCGCTTAAAGCTCGTTGCAACACACTGTAATCAACCGTTTCTGTCGGGGATTTCTCATTTCCCCGTCCCCAGTCGGGCTGATTCAACCAGCGCGAAAAAGTCTCACGCACAACGCCTAAACGCGTGCTCTGCTCGTCCGTTGCATCCTGGCGCGAAATGACTGCACTGAACAGCTGGCGAGTGTTGAAGTGGGGAACTACGCCGTGAAAAACAGGAAAATGAAACCCAGGACGAAACCCTGACTCGCTCAATTCCATTTTGACTTGTTGCTCAATGGGGCGAATAACATCGGTTAACACTCGGCAAAGGGTGGATTCCAGCTCGGCAAAACGCAGCGTAAAGTCGCGACTGATGGTGTTCTGCGCCGTCTGTAACAGTGTCTCACAGCGGGTACGCATCTCGCTTAACGGCTCCGAATCATCCTGAAACAAGGCGGCTAACTGCGCATTCAGCGCATCTTGTTGTTGACGCAGAAAGTGGTTGGCGAAGGTCAGGGCCAGCTCGATTTCATGTTTAATCTCGCCGCTCACCTGCGCCTGATTGAGTTGCAATAGCTGCAAACTTTCTTCGACCTGATGGATATTTTGCCGCAATTGTTCACAAGCGACGTTTAACCCGTGCGCACGAAAATCCAGGTATTCCCGCGCCTGCTGCGCGTAATTCAACAGTTTATGCGCAGCAGATCGCAGAGCATACAACGAGGCGTTAGCGTAAGCGGCATGAAGCAACGCCTGAATTGGCTGGGCGAACAGCGAATCTTCCCACAACTGATCGGCAGCATGACGAATATGTTCGAGGTCCGCCAGATCGGCATGACGCCAGCGCCTGCCGAGCGCGGCATGGGCAAAATCTTCCACCCAGCGTTGTTGCTCTGGCGCTGGTAACTTACCGTTGTTGGCTAACTCATGGCGCGCCCGATTCGCCAGGTAGCCCCACATCGACGACACCGGAAATATCTGCTGTGGCGTAATACAGCCTTTCATCAGCGTCCCGGAAATCAGTGCCCGCACCTGGTCGGCGTCGTCACTGTTACGATCCTGTTGATCGAACTTATTGACCAGCAAATACAGCGGCACCGATTGCCCCACCGCCAAAATCGCCTCACGGACCTCTTCATCGGAGATCGATTTCAGTTGCGTATAATCCAGCACCGCCAGTACCGCCGAGGCGCGTGCCAGCTGCTGGTTAAGCATTTTTTGCAGATGCGGTTGCCCGGCTTCATTTGGCCCGGGGGTATCCAGTAACGTCAACTGACCGGGATAACTCTCCAGCCCCGCCAGATGGACAAACTCCACTTCAATCACGGGAATATGCTCAATGGCGGCGTAAGCAGAAAAAGGAAAATCGACGTCCAGCGCCTTCGCCAGTCGCACTAAATCATTCAAACTTTTCAGACAATGAAAAATAGGCTGGGCACCCAGATAATATTTTTCGAAAGCGACGCCATTTTCGATCCGCTGCATAAGCGCACGCATATCTTTATCTATTTCCAGCACATCGGTCAGATGCTTAATATCGCAATCACGCAGGCGCTGTTGTAATTGTTGAATTAAACAATCGATTGGCGCGACATGTGAAAAATGCAATACCGGTTCCTTTTGCCCGGGCGTATGGCGAATAAGCGTCGGCAGCGCAGTCATTGGGCGATTACGATTAGGCAGAACCTCCGTACCAACAATGGCATTAATGGTAGTTGATTTCCCTGCTTTCATGGTACCGACAATTGCCAGCACCATTTCCAGTCGGGAAATTTTACGCAACTCATTATTCAGCATCGCGTGACGTTCGGCGATATTAGGCTGACTCCAGGGTAAAGCCAGTTGTGGCGCGTCGTCTCCGGGTACAGAGAGAGGCATTTTTTCCAGTAACTGCAACTGTTGGCGAGAAAGCTGTAACAGGCGTTCAGCCTCCTGACTTAACTCATACAGGGTCTGTGTGTACATAGAAAATTCTTCCTTAAAGCAAATTTTGTTACTTTTATTTAGCCAGATTGTTTTTGAGTTCTGTTTTCGGCTTTTATAATTACTGCAAGAAATAATTTTATATTTAGTGTGTTGTTTTTTATCAGAATAAATAACGTCTTCTGATACGTTTAAAACGTCAGAAAGATAAAAATATCATGTGAATAAAAAAAAGAACAAGTAGAGCATTAACATTATCTTAAATAATAAATAGAGGCAAAAAGATTATTTTCTTTTTGCGTTTCCTTTCAAATGAAAACGATCGTCGTCTAAAATCAGCAGTACCCCCGACAAACTCAGGGATTTTGTGTATAATTGCGGCCTTTTTCGGCAATCTGCCGTTTTTTGGCGCTTTTGCCCTGCTGACTTTTGAGGAAATCCACATGTCATTACCACACTGCCCAAAATGCAACTCCGAATACACTTACGAAGATAACGGCATGTACATCTGCCCGGAATGTGCCTACGAATGGAACGACGCAGAACCTGCACAGGAAAGCGACGAGCTGATCGTTAAAGATGCTAACGGCAATCTGCTGGCTGACGGCGACAGCGTTACCATCATTAAAGATCTGAAGGTGAAAGGTAGCTCTTCGATGCTGAAAATTGGCACCAAAGTGAAAAACATCCGCCTGGTTGAAGGCGACCATAACATCGATTGCAAAATCGACGGTTTTGGTCCGATGAAACTGAAATCTGAGTTTGTGAAAAAGAACTGATTGTATTGTGATCGGTAAGCCGGATAAGGCGCTCGCGCCGCATCCGGCAACGATGCCGACTGCCTGATGCGACGCTGACCGCGTCTTATCAGGCTTCTCTCTCATCTGTATAAATTTCGAACTACACTTAACTGGCTTCTCTTAACTGAGGTCACCATCATGCCGTTAAGTCCCTACCTCTCTTTTGCCGGTAACTGTGCCGACGCAATTGCTTATTATCAACGTACGTTGGGCGCTGAACTGCTCTATAAAATCAGCTTCGGCGAAATGCCAAAATCAGCGCAGGACAGCGCCGAGAACTGCCCTTCCGGAATGCAATTTCCCGATACCGCCATCGCCCACGCCAACGTGCGCATTGCCGGAAGCGACATCATGATGAGCGATGCTATACCGTCAGGAAAAGCCAGCTACTCCGGCTTTACGCTGGTGCTCGATTCGCAACAGGTCGAAGAAGGAAAACGCTGGTTTGACAATCTTGCCGCTAACGGAAAAATCGAAATGGCCTGGCAGGAAACTTTCTGGGCGCATGGCTTTGGCAAAGTCACCGATAAATTTGGCGTACCGTGGATGATTAATGTCGTCAAACAACAACCAACGCAATAACCCGCCGGGAGGCCCGCCCTCCCGCACTGTCATCGAATTCCCGTTAACTCTTCATCTGTTAGTCACTTTTAATTAACCAAATCGTCACAATAATCCGCCACGATGGAGCCACTTTTTTAGGGAGGCTGCATCATGCAAACGATTATCCGTGTCGAGAAGCTCGCCAAAACCTTCAATCAGCATCAGGCGCTGCATGCGGTTGATCTGAACATTCATCACGGTGAAATGGTGGCTCTGCTTGGGCCGTCGGGTTCCGGCAAATCCACCCTTTTACGTCACTTAAGCGGTTTGATTACCGGCGATAAATCCGCCGGCAGCCATATCGAGCTGCTGGGCCGCACAGTCCAGCGCGAAGGCCGTCTGGCGCGCGATATCCGCAAAAGCCGCGCCAACACCGGCTACATCTTCCAACAATTCAACCTGGTGAACCGCCTGAGCGTACTGGAGAACGTGCTGATTGGCGCGCTCGGCAGCACGCCGTTCTGGCGCACCTGTTTTAGCTGGTTCACCGGCGAGCAGAAACAGCGCGCGTTACAGGCGCTGACCCGCGTTGGCATGGTGCATTTTGCCCATCAGCGCGTTTCCACCCTCTCCGGCGGACAGCAGCAGCGTGTGGCGATTGCCCGCGCGCTGATGCAGCAGGCGAAGGTGATTCTGGCCGATGAACCCATCGCCTCGCTGGACCCGGAATCCGCCCGCATCGTGATGGACACCCTGCGCGACATCAATCAGAACGACGGCATCACCGTGGTCGTCACGCTGCATCAGGTGGATTACGCCCTGCGCTACTGCGAACGCATCGTCGCCCTGCGCCAGGGGCACGTTTTCTACGACGGCAGCAGCCAACAGTTTGATAACGAACGTTTTGACCATCTCTACCGCAGCATTAATCGCATCGAAGAGAACGCGAAAGCTGCCTGACATCCCCATCATTGAGGAAAACGAATGAACGCTAAGATAATTGCCTCGCTGGCCTTCACCAGCATGTTCAGCCTCAGCACCCTGTTAAGCCCGGCACACGCCGAAGAGCAGGAAAAGGCGCTGAATTTCGGCATTATTTCAACGGAATCACAGCAAAACCTGAAACCGCAATGGACGCCATTCTTACAGGATATGGAGAAGAAGCTGGGCGTGAAGGTGAACGCCTTCTTTGCCCCAGACTACGCAGGCATTATCCAGGGAATGCGCTTCAATAAAGTGGATATCGCCTGGTACGGCAACCTGTCGGCAATGGAAGCGGTGGATCGCGCCAACGGCCAGGTCTTCGCCCAGACGGTCGCGGCGGATGGATCGCCAGGTTACTGGAGCGTGTTGATCGTCAACAAAGATAGTCCGATCAACAACCTGAACGATCTGCTGGCGAAGCGGAAAGATCTCACCTTCGGCAATGGCGATCCTAACTCCACCTCTGGCTTCCTCGTCCCCGGTTACTACGTCTTTGCCAAAAACAATATCTCCGCCAGCGACTTTAAGCGCACCGTCAACGCTGGGCATGAAACCAACGCGCTGGCCGTCGCCAACAAGCAGGTGGATGTTGCCACCAACAACACCGAAAACCTCGACAAGCTGAAAACCTCCGCGCCAGAGAAGCTGAAAGAACTGAAGGTGATCTGGAAGTCGCCGCTGATCCCAGGCGATCCGATCGTCTGGCGTAAAAACCTTTCCGAAACCACCAAAGACAAGATCTACGACTTCTTTATGAACTACGGCAAAACGCCGGAAGAAAAAGCGGTGCTGGAACGCCTGGGCTGGGCGCCGTTCCGCGCTTCCAGCGACCTGCAACTGGTGCCGATTCGCCAGCTCGCGCTGTTTAAAGAGATGCAGGGCGTGAAAAGCAATAAAGGACTGAATGAGCAGGACAAGCTGGCAAAAACCACCGAGATTCAGGCGCAGCTGGATGACCTGGACCGCCTGAACAACGCGTTAAGCGCGATGAGTTCGGTGAGTAAAGCGGTGCAGTAATGTGCTCGATCGGTCCCCTCTCCCTTGAGGGAGAGGGTTAGGGAGAAAACATTAAACGGAGCCAAACATGCAAACCATCACCATCGCCCCATCCAAGCGTAGCTGGTTCTCGCTTCTGAGCTGGGCCGTTGTTCTCGCCGTGCTGGTCGTCTCGTGGCAGGGCGCGGAAATGGCCCCGCTTACGCTGATTAAAGACGGCGGCAACATGGCAACCTTCGCTGCCGACTTCTTCCCGCCCGATTTCAGCCAGTGGCAGGATTACCTCACCGAAATGGCCGTCACGCTGCAAATCGCCGTCTGGGGCACCGCGCTGGCAGTGGTTCTCTCCATCCCCTTCGGTCTGATGAGCGCCGAAAACCTGGTGCCGTGGTGGGTTTACCAGCCCGTTCGCCGCCTGATGGACGCCTGCCGCGCCATTAACGAAATGGTCTTCGCCATGCTGTTCGTGGTCGCCGTCGGTCTCGGACCGTTCGCTGGCGTGCTGGCGCTATTTATTCACACCACCGGCGTGCTCTCGAAACTGCTTTCCGAAGCGGTGGAAGCGATTGAACCCGGCCCGGTGGAAGGCATTCGCGCCACCGGCGCCAACAAGCTGGAAGAGATCCTTTACGGCGTGCTGCCACAGGTGATGCCGCTGCTGATCTCCTACTCCCTCTATCGCTTCGAATCCAACGTCCGCTCGGCGACCGTCGTCGGCATGGTCGGTGCAGGCGGGATCGGCGTCACCCTGTGGGAAGCGATTCGCGGTTTCCAGTTCCAGCAAACCTGCGCCCTGATGGTGCTTATCATCGTCACGGTCAGCCTGCTGGATTTCCTCTCTCAACGGTTGCGTAAGCACTTTATCTGATAAGCGAGGCATTGATATCTATGCACTTGTCTACACATCCGACCAGCTACCCAACACGCTATCAGGAGATAGCCGCAAAACTTGAGCAGGAGCTTCGTCAACACTACCGCTGCGGCGACTATCTTCCCGCCGAGCAGCAACTGGCGGCGCGCTTTGAGGTGAACCGCCACACCCTGCGCCGCGCCATCGACCAACTGGTGGAAAAAGGCTGGGTACAGCGCCGTCAGGGCGTCGGCGTGCTGGTGCTGATGCGCCCGTTCGATTACCCGCTCAACGCCCAGGCGCGTTTTAGCCAGAACCTGCTGGACCAGGGTAGCCATCCCACCAGCGAAAAACTGCTGTCGGTATTGCGCCCCGCGTCCGGTCACGTCGCTGACGCGCTGGGGATTACCGAGGGCGAGAACGTTATCCATTTGCGCACCCTGCGTCGCGTCAACGGCGTCGCGCTCTGTTTAATCGACCACTACTTTGCGGACCTCACCCTTTGGCCGACGCTGCAACGCTTCGACAGCGGTTCGCTGCACGATTTTCTGCGCGAGCAAACCGGAATTGCGCTGCGCCGCAGCCAGACGCGGATCAGCGCCCGTCGCGCCCAGGCCAAAGAGTGCCAGCGTCTTGAAATTCCGAATATGTCGCCGCTGCTGTGCGTGCGCACCCTTAACCACCGTGACGGTGAAAGCAGCCCGGCGGAGTACTCCGTCAGCCTGACGCGCGCCGACATGATTGAATTCACTATGGAGCACTGAATGCACGCAGATACCGCGACCCGCCAGCACTGGATGTCCGTACTGGCGCACAGCCAACCGGCTGAACTGGCAGCCCGCCTGAACGCGCTGAACATCACCGCCGACTATGAAGTGATCCGCACTGCCGAAACTGGCCTGGTGCAGATTCAGGCGCGAATGGGCGGTACCGGCGAACGCTTTTTTGCCGGCGACGCCACGCTGACCCGCGCCGCCGTACGCCTGACTGACGGCACCCTCGGCTACAGCTGGGTGCTGGGGCGTGATAAACAGCACGCCGAACGCTGCGCGCTGATTGATGCGCTGATGCAGCAATCTCGCCATTTTCAAAACTTATCAGAAACCCTTATTGCCCCGCTGGACGCTGACCGTATGGCACGCATTGCCGCACGCCAGGCCGAAGTGAACGCCAGCCGGGTCGACTTCTTTACGATGGTTCGCGGAGACAACGCATGACCCTGGAAACCGCTTTTATGCTTCCTGTGCAGGATGCCCAGCACAGTTTTCGTCGCCTGTTAAAGGCCATGAGCGAGCCGGGCGTGATTGTCGCCCTGCATCAGCTCAAACGCGGCTGGCAGCCGCTGAATATCGCCACCACCAGCGTGCTGCTGACGCTGGCTGATAACGACACGCCGGTGTGGCTTTCCGCGCCATTAAGTAACGATATCGTCAGCCAGAGCCTGCGTTTTCATACCAACGCGCCGCTGGTCAGCCAGCCGGAACAGGCGACCTTCGCGGTAACGGATGAGGCGATTTCCAGCGAACAGCTCAACGCTCTTTCCAGCGGCACCGCTGTTGCGCCGGAAGCGGGCGCGACGCTGATTTTACAGGTCGTCAGCCTGAGCGGCGGGCGCATGCTGCGCCTTACTGGCGCGGGTATTGCCGAAGAACGAATGATCGCTCCGCAGCTGCCGGAGTGCATTCTGCACGAACTCACCGAGCGCCCGCACCCGTTCCCGCTCGGCATCGACCTGATCCTGACCTGCGGCGAGCGGCTGCTGGCTATCCCGCGAACCACTCATGTGGAGGTGTGCTGATGTACGTTGCCGTGAAAGGGGGTGAGAAGGCGATCGACGCCGCCCACGCCCTGCAAGAGAGCCGACGCCGGGGCAATACCGATTTGCCTGAACTGAGCGTCGCCCAGATTGAACAGCAGCTTAATCTTGCAGTAGATCGCGTGATGACCGAAGGCGGCATTGCCGACCGCGAACTGGCGGCGCTGGCGCTGAAACAGGCCAGCGGCGATAACGTCGAAGCGATTTTCCTGCTACGCGCCTACCGCACCACGCTGGCGAAGCTGGCGGTAAGCGAGCCGCTCGACACCACGGAGATGCGTCTCGAACGGCGTATTTCAGCGGTTTATAAAGATATTCCCGGCGGTCAGTTGCTTGGCCCAACCTACGACTACACCCATCGCCTGCTCGATTTCACCCTGCTGGCAAACGGCGAAGCGCCGACGCTGACCACCGCCGACAGCGAACAACAGCCGTCGCCGCACGTTTTCAGCCTGCTGGCGCGTCAGGGGCTGGCGAAGTTTGAAGAGGATAGCGGCGCACAGCCGGATGACATCACCCGCACGCCGCCGGTTTACCCCTGTTCACGTTCTTCCCGTTTGCAGCAGTTGATGCGCGGCGACGAAGGCTATTTGCTGGCGCTGGCCTACTCTACCCAGCGCGGTTACGGACGCAATCACCCGTTCGCGGGCGAAATCCGCAGTGGTTACATCGACGTGTCGATTGTGCCGGAAGAGCTGGGATTTGCGGTGAACGTCGGCGAACTGCTGATGACCGAGTGTGAAATGGTCAACGGTTTTATTGACCCGCCGGATGAGCCGCCGCACTTCACGCGCGGCTACGGGCTGGTGTTCGGCATGAGCGAGCGCAAAGCGATGGCGATGGCGCTGGTTGACCGTGCGTTGCAGGCTCCGGAGTACGGCGAGCACGCGACAGGCCCGGCGCAGGATGAAGAGTTCGTGCTGGCGCATGCCGACAACGTCGAAGCCGCAGGCTTTGTCTCGCACCTCAAACTCCCCCACTACGTCGATTTCCAGGCCGAACTGGAGCTACTCAAACGTCTGCAACAGGAGAAGAACCATGGCTAATCTGAGCGGCTACAACTTTGCCTACCTCGACGAGCAGACCAAACGCATGATCCGCCGCGCTATCTTAAAAGCGGTGGCGATCCCCGGTTATCAGGTGCCGTTTGGCGGGCGCGAGATGCCGATGCCATACGGCTGGGGAACCGGCGGCATACAGCTCACCGCCAGCGTGATTGGCGAAAGCGACGTGCTGAAGGTGATTGACCAGGGTGCGGATGACACCACCAACGCCGTGTCGATTCGCAACTTCTTTAAGCGCGTGACCGGGGTAAACACCACTGAACGTACGGACGATGCGACGCTTATCCAGACGCGTCACCGCATCCCCGAAACGCCGCTGACCGAAGATCAGATCATTATCTTCCAGGTGCCAATCCCGGAACCGCTGCGCTTTATCGAGCCGCGCGAAACGGAAACCCGCACCATGCACGCGCTGGAAGAGTACGGCGTGATGCAGGTGAAACTGTATGAAGATATCGCCCGCTTCGGTCATATCGCCACTACCTACGCCTATCCGGTGAAGGTGAACGGGCGCTACGTAATGGACCCGTCGCCGATCCCGAAATTCGATAACCCCAAAATGGACATGATGCCCGCCCTGCAACTGTTCGGCGCGGGGCGCGAGAAGCGCATCTATGCGGTGCCGCCGTTTACCCGCGTGGAAAGTCTCGATTTCGACGATCACCCGTTCACCGTTCAGCAGTGGGATGAGCCATGCGCCATCTGCGGATCGACCCACAGCTATCTTGATGAAGTGGTGCTGGATGACGCCGGAAACCGCATGTTTGTCTGCTCCGATACCGATTATTGCCGCCAACAGAGCGAGGCAAAAAACCAATGAATCAACCGTTACTTTCGGTCAATAACCTGACCCACCTTTACGCGCCGGGCAAAGGCTTTAGCGATGTCTCTTTTGATTTATGGCCGGGGGAAGTGCTGGGCATTGTCGGGGAGTCCGGCTCCGGGAAGACCACGCTGCTGAAATCAATCTCCGCGCGCCTGACGCCGCAGCAGGGGGAGATTCACTATGAGAGCCGTTCGCTGTACGCAATGAGCGAGGCCGACCGCCGTCGCCTGCTGCGCACCGAATGGGGCGTAGTGCATCAGCATCCGCTCGACGGCCTGCGCCGCCAGGTGTCGGCAGGCGGCAATATCGGCGAGCGGCTGATGGCGACCGGGGCACGTCATTACGGCGATATTCGTGCCACCGCGCAGAAGTGGCTGGAAGAGGTGGAAATTCCCGCCAACCGGATCGACGACCTGCCGACCACCTTTTCCGGCGGCATGCAGCAACGTTTGCAGATCGCCCGCAACCTGGTGACGCATCCGAAGCTGGTGTTTATGGACGAGCCGACCGGCGGACTGGATGTGTCGGTACAGGCACGCCTGCTCGACCTGCTGCGCGGCCTGGTGGTGGAGCTGAACCTCGCGGTAGTGATTGTCACCCACGATTTAGGCGTCGCCCGCCTGCTGGCGGACCGTTTGCTGGTGATGAAGCAGGGGCAAGTGGTGGAGAGTGGGTTAACCGACCGCGTGCTCGACGACCCGCACC
>ENA-UOZA01000188-UOZA01000188.1-food-metagenome-genome-assembly--contig:-NODE-188-length-17722-cov-29.823683_pt1 | contig 17722 bp, 22 predicted proteins | sample MGYA00249867_ERZ772721 | MGnify/ENA primary metagenome ERZ772721 (study PRJEB29005, sample SAMN08379453) | food metagenome | isolation source: cheese spiked with Escherichia coli O103 | study: EMG produced...
GCCGTGACCCTGTGCACGCTAATGACAGTATCAGCCCGATATTTGACAAGGAGAAAGAGCAGAGGCGTCTGCAGACAGTGGGGCTTATCAGTGACATTGGCAGTCAGGTGGCGGATATCGCGCGTACACAAGGAGAACTGAATGCGTTGAAGGCCGCGAAGGAAGCAACCGGCGAAACACTTCCTGCTAATGCAACAGAGAAACAACGTCAGGAATATCTTGCGAAACTGCGTGACACGCAGGCTTACAGGAATGAAATGGCGAAGTATGGCACCGGCAGTGAAATTCAGCGGGGTATCCAGGCCGCGACAGCTGCGCTTCAGGGGCTGGCGGGGGGTAATTTAGCGGGTGCTCTGGCCGGAACTTCGGCTCCGGAACTGGCGCACCTGCTGAAATCAACAGAAAAAGACCCGGCAGTAAACGCCATTGCTCACGCCATTCTGGGCGGTGCAGTAGCGGCAATGCAGGGTAATAATGTTGCTGCCGGTGCAGCAGGCGCAGCAACGGGAGAGCTGGCAGCCAGAGCGATTGCCGGAATGATGTATCCGGGCGTGAAACAGTCAGACCTCAGTGAAGAGCAGAAGCAGACGATAAGTACGCTGGCAACCGTGTCAGCAGGGCTGACCGGAGGTCTAACCGGAAACAGCACCGCATCAGCAGCAGTGGGAGCACAGAGCGGGAAGAATGCTGTTGAGAATAATTACCTTAGTGAAGAGCAGTCTCTGACTTTTGACAAGGAGCTATCGGAATGCCGGAATTCCGGGGGGGACTGTCAGAATGTTATCGATAAATGGAAGAAAATCAGTGATGAACAGAGTGCAGAAATCGATCAGAAGCTGAAAGACAATCCGCTGGAAGCCCAGGTTATTGATAAGGAAGTTGCGAAGGGCGGATATGATATGGCGCAGCGCCCAGGTTGGCTGGGTAACATTGGTGTGGAAGTAATGACCAGTGATGAAGCCAAAGCCTATGTTCAGCAGTGGAATGGACGGGATCTGACAAAAATAGATGTAAACAGCCCTGAATGGACTAAGTTTGCAGTGTTTGCTTCTGATCCTGAAAATCAGGCCATGCTGGTCAGCGGAGGTTTGCTGGTAAAAGATATAACTAAAGCGGCTATATCATTCATGAGTCGCAATACAGCGACAGCGACGGTCAACGCATCAGAAGTTGGAATGCAGTGGGGACAGGGAAATATGAAACAGGGTATGCCGTGGGAGGATTATGTTGGGAAATCTCTTCCCGCTGATGCCCGTTTACCAAAGAACTTTAAGACCTTTGATTACTATGATGGTGCTACCAAAACTGCTACCAGTGTAAAATCAATGGATACGCAAACTATGGCGAAATTGGCTAATCCGAATCAGGTTTACAGTTCGATAAAAGGAAACATCGATGCTGCGGCTAAGTTTAAAGAATATGCACTCTCTGGGCGAGAATTAACTTCATCAATGATCTCTAACAGGGAGATACAGCTCGCTATTCCTGCTGACACAACTAAAACACAGTGGGCAGAAATAAACAGGGCTATTGAGTACGGTAAATCTCAGGGCGTCAAAGTGACGGTAACGCAGGTGAAATAATGGCTTTTAATAAAGATCAGGATTACTGGGCGAATATATTTGTTACACCAGATTTTTTGAGTGTTGAAACTTATTCAGGATTAGGAATGACAGGCAGAGATCCATTGTTTTCACCACGTTTATTACAGCCTGATGTAGATGATAAAAGCCTAGGTGAGGAGATCCTACAGGCATTGTCTGACAGCCGTACACTAGATGTTTTGGAAGATCGAGTAGCTTTTTTCGATCTTGAAAAAAGTAAAGAGCAATATGCAGCTTGGATAGCTACTCTGATGGAGAAGTATGGTTATAGAACTAAACGTGCATTATTTAAAAACATGAAAAAAGTTGGTATCCATCTGGTAAATGATGTTATCACAATCCGGCCTTCATTCCATGAAAAGCTGGAAGCATGGAGTGGTAACAGGATCAATGAATCTGACTATGTGGTGCTTCCTGCAGACAGTTCCCCAACCGAAATCGGCTCAGGTCTTCGCTTGGCCTTGAGTCGCTGCAAAGGTTAACCTAGATATCCCGCCCATCACTGGCGGGATTTTTGTGTGCTTCCAAGCATATCATCTTGACGCGTTTTTCGGGCGCGCGTCATCGGCGGCGCATACGAACGATCGTGGTCTGACGATGGTTGATTTATTTTGTTGCACAAGGGCAACAGCTTAGCTGGTACCCGAGGCTGGCTATGAAGTGCTGAGTCGGGTAATTGCGTCATAGTGGGCTCAAACGTTTGACGATGATGCTGACCAGAAGCTATTCTGGACCAGATCTTACACCTCTCAGGCCTCGTTAAAATAAAGGAGGTGAACCGCCCCGGAAATCCTGGAGACTAAACTCCCTGAGAAAGAGGTAAACAGGATGACTAAAAATACTCGTTTTTCCCCCGAAGTCCGTCAGCGGGCGATTCGTATGGTTCTGGAAAGTCAGGATGAATATGACTCACAGTGGGCGGCAATTTGTTCCATTGCCCCAAAGATTGGCTGTACGCCGGAGACTCTGCGTGTCTGGGTTCGCCAGCATGAGCGGGATACCGGGAGCGGTGATGGTGGACTCACCACCGCTGAACGTCAGCGTCTGAAAGAGCTGGAACGTGAAAATCGTGAACTGCGCCGCAGTAACGATATCCTTCGCCAGGCTTCCGCTTATTTTGCGAAGGCGGAGTTCGACCGCCTCTGGAAAAAATAATGCCACTGCTGGATAAGCTGCGTGAGCAGTACGGGGTCGGACCGGTATGCAGTGAACTGCATATTGCCCCGTCAACGTATTACCACTGTCAGCAACAGCGACATCATCCGGATAAACGCAGTGCCCGTGCGCAGCACGATGACTGGCTGAAGAGAGATACAGCGCGTATACGATGAAAATCATCAGGTGTACGGTGTGCGTAAAGTCTGGCGTCAGTTGTTACGGGAAGGAATCAGGGTGGCCAGATGTACAGTGGCGCGCCTCATGGCGGTTATGGGACTTGCCGGTGTTCTCCGGGGTAAAAAGGTCCGCACTACCGTCAGCCGGAAAACCGTTGCCACAGGTGACCGCGTAAACCGTCAGTTCGTGGCAGAACGTCCTGACCAGCTGTGGGTGGCTGATTTTACTTACGTCAGCACATGGCAGGGCTTCGTCTATGTGGCGTTTATCATTGATGTGTTTGCCGGATACATCGTGGGGTGGCGGGTCTCATCGTCTATGGAAACGACATTCGTGCTGGATGCGCTGGAGCAGGCGTTGTGGGCCCGTCGTCCGTCTGGCACCATCCATCACAGCGATAAAGGCTCTCAGTATGTGTCACTGGCCTATACGGAGCGACTAAAAGAAGCCGGATTACTGGCATCAACAGGGAGTACAGGCGACTCGTATGACAACGCGATGGCTGAGAGCATCAATGGTCTTTACAAAGCGGAGGTAATACACCGTAAGAGCTGGAAAAACCGTGCAGAAGTGGAACTGGCCACACTCACGTGGGTGGACTGGTATAACAATCGACGATTGCTGGAAAGGCTGGGCCATACTCCTCCGGCAGAAGCAGAAAAAGCTTATTATGCTTCCATCGGAAACGATGATCTGGCAGCCTGAGTTCACAGATAAAACACTCTCCAGGAAACCCGGGGCGGTTCATACCTTTCGGTGTATCCTGCCTGCGGTCTTACCTGTTTTGCCATCTTCTGAAGTCACCTGCACCTACCAGGACGTTAACTTTTTTTCAGCACCTCGTCAGATTGACTGACCTTGTGTCAGGCGAGCTGCCGAGGTTGATATTCAGTATTGTGTGACAATATTGACCACATGATCCTCGCTGTTTTTGCCGCCATGGCGACAACAGCTACATTGTAGTGCTTCCGCTCAAGGAGTCCCTGAAGCCAGGAATTCTCCTCAACCGCGCCGTTTCGGTTGACCCAGGCGGTAAGTGCGCGTGCGCCGTGAACCAGCAGGTATCGGAAATATCCATCTCCACGTTTGCTGATCCCTCCCAGTTGCTGTTTCCCGCCGCTGGAATGTTCCTTTGGTGTCAGCCCCAGCCATGAAGCGAACTGCTTTGCGGTACTGAATTGTCGGGCATTACCCACTGCTGCTACCACATAAGTGGCCGTTAACATGCCAACCCTCGGGATTTTGGCCATTCTCTGGCAGGCTTCCTGCGTTCTATACCAGGAGGCCAGAGCTTCTTCTACCTGTTTAACTTGTTCTTCAAGTTCCCGGATATGTTTAGACTGTCTGTAGATGCTGGTTCTGACAAAGGGAGATAAACCATTTTCGCCATCCTCCAGAATGGCTGGCAGCTCACGGGTTAAATGGCTTTGTCCGGCCGCAATCGTAATACCAAACTCAGCAAGTGTGGCTCTTAAACTATTGGCACAGGCAATCCGCTCACGGATAAGTATTCCCCGTTCAGTGTGTAACGCTAAAACGGCCTGCTGCTCTTCGGTTTTTATCTGAACAAAACGCATATTCGGACGGGTTACCGCTTCGCAGATTGCTTCAGCATCTGCTGCATCCGTCTTGTTCGTTTTCACATAAGGCTTCACATACTGCGGAGGTATGAGTTTTACCTCATGACCATAGCGGGTGAATAATCGCGCAAAATAATGACTGGATGAGCAGGCTTCCATGCCAATCAGACAAGGTTCCAGTTGAATCACAAACTGAACAAACTTAGCCCGGGTGAGTTTTTTACGCAAAATAGTATGGCCTTCATGATCGACACCATGAAGCTGAAAAACGTTCTTTGCCAAGTCGATACCAAGAGTTGATACTTTCATGTGGACGCTCCTAATTTTTCAGGACGTATTGCAACGATCCAGTCTGGTACTTTGATACCGTAAAATCTGGAGCGTCCATCTCATTATCCCTGCTAACAGTTTGTTGGTTCACGAAGCCATAGACAGGGCATTGGGTGAAGATATTCCGTGGGCAATGAAGAATGACTTATCCGTTCTGTTGATGCAGCAGATGGATGAGTCAGGGATAGTGAGCAGTACTGACTTTGCCCAACGGCTGGAAAAACAGTATGGTCTTGACAGTCAGAGAGCCGAAATTTTAGCGGGAGCGGCAATGGCAGCCGTGACCGGTGGGTTGGGTAAAGGCGGGAAGCCTGCGGCTGGAACCGCAGGGAAAAATATCGTTGTGGTTGACTCGGGCAAGAAAGGTGCCTGGAGCAAGGCGATGAACAAGCCGGAGCCGAACACTATTTATAAAGTGGACGGGGATAAGACTTATCACACTGATAACTTGGCCAGACCCACTCAGGTTGAAGCAACTCTTAGCGCAAATGTGAAAGACCGGAATGGTTATCAGCAATGTAAGGCGGGTAGATGTGGTAATCTTGGAGATGAAGGTGGGCATTTAATAGCCAGTATATTTAATGGTCCTGGTGAAAAATTAAACCTGCTACCAATGGATGGAAACCTTAATAAAGGTGCCTGGAAAAGTATGGAAAACACTTGGGCTAAGGCATTAAGTGAAGGTAAAGATGTTAAAGTTAATATCTAGCCATCTTATACAGGTAACAGCGTAAGGCCGGTATCTGAAACGTTTAAAAATGTACCCGGAGGTAAGTAGGTGAGGACTGATCAAGAGATTTATAATGATATAGGTTCAGTATTGCTATCCATTGCGCCTGAAAATGCATCCAAAGTGATCATGAGAGCAGAACTGTCTCCTGAAAATGATCATTGTAAATGTGAATTTGACTATATAAATGCAGATACTGGCAATACTGATTGGTTTTCGGCAGGGGCACAAGCAAACGGTGATTTATTTGATTTTCTTGTGGAATTAAGAAATTATTTTCTAGATAACTTTAAATCTCAGGAAAAGCCATTCTGGCATGGCTGTGAAGTGACAGTAGATGTAGAGGATTTAAAGATTAATATTGAATTTAAATACGAAAATTGATTGCTAACCCACCTCTTGATTGGCGGTTTTTTTGCTCCGCAATTTATTCGGTGATTACTGAATCCATCCCAGCAGGCTATTTTACGATAGCCTGCTTCTCACCTCAAAATCTCCACACCCCATGCAAAACCAAGTTTTTGCTGATAGGTATTTAAAATCATAAAGTTATAATTTCAGAATTACGTTATGATAATTTTTATTATGCCGATCCGACTCGCCGATGACTCTATGGCAAGTCATCGGCGAGTCGTCACAGAGTCAGTACTGACTATCTTTATATAAAACAATAGATTAGTGAGAATCGAATCGGGAGTTGAATCGCATGTTTATTGGCGGTGACTCTGGGGCGACTCGTGAATTGATTCGCCAGGTGAATCGTGCCGGAGGGCCTGAAACCTTAATGAAGATTAAAGGGGTGATACAATTATTGGTATATTTACTGATTCCTCGCGTTGCTTGTATTCCAATATCCCACGTGTGGTAATGTAACTTAAACAAAATTAGTGCAAATTAAATAAATTTAATGCAATCAAGCTGCGTATTTTCATGAAAGGAGATCACCCAATAACGGGGGCTGTCTCAGGAGAAGTTACTGGCAACCAAGTAAAAGATAAACTGGACAAAGTAGGGAATAAAAATGGGAACAATTAATATAAAAGATTTGGTTAAGCTTATTTTTTTTATGCATAGGCTTGATGTTCGCTACTGTAGTAATGGCCTATTTATTAGCGTCAGTAATTGTTTATTTTAAAATAAACACATTTGATTTCAATTGGAGTGAGGCTCTTCCTGATGCCTTCAGAGTGGGGGGAGTTGGTGGGACAATCCTTGGTTTAGGTCTCTGGATAAAAGCAAAACTACAAGAAAGAAAATAAGATGATAAATAAGTCGATAACAATCTCAGCTTTTTGACTGGAGGGTGCCCCTATTAAGTTGTCAAGCATGTTATGACGCCTGCGGGGTATAAAAAGTCCCGTCGCGCATCATGGCGAACAGAACGTCGCAGCGTCGTCTCGCCAGGGCGATAAGCGCCTGATTGTGTCGTTTTCCCTGACTCATTTTGCGGGTGTAGTAAGCCCTGGAGAGCGGATCCCTGAGCGCGGCGAAGGCCGACAGGAACAACGCCCGTTTGAGAGCTTTATTACCCCGTCGCGAGGGATGCTCACCGCGTATTGACGAGCCGGATCGCCGAGTTACCGGCGCAAGGCCAGCATAAGCAGCGAGATGTGCGGCAGAGGCGAAGGCGCGGCAGGCGACCTCGGTGAGGAGTCTGGCTGCGGTCCTGACACCGACTCCGGGCATACTGGTCAGGACCGGGTAAAGAGGGTGAGCAAGAACTCGCTGTTCTACCTCAAGCGCCACCTCGTCTCTTTGCTTACGCAGCGTGATGAGCTGGAGTGCCAGACGTGGCAGTACTACGGCAGCGGCATTCGTGCCGGGAACGACGACGGTTTGTTCGGCCAGTGCCTGAGCTATGTCTGCTGCAAGGCGTTTACCCAGACGAGGCGCAAGTTTGCAGAGCTGGGCTGCCAGCTTCTTCTCACCCAGCGAAGCGAGTTTTTCTGGTGAGGGATATCGCTGGAGAAGATCGAGTACCGCCGGGTGATCAAGTCTCGGACCGAGAACGCGCTCCAGTGCCGGATGTATCTGGGTCAGAAGGCCGCGGATACGGTTGCTGGCCTGCGTTGTCTGTGCGGCAAGATCATCATCGAAGCCGCAGAGCATGGAGAGTTCGGCGATTTGCTCGTCAGCCAGTTTCAGCGTGCGTAGCGCGTGAGGCAGGGTACGGGCAGCTTCGGCAATGATGGCAGCGTCACGAGCATCATTTTAGCTTCACCGGCGTGTAAGTCGGCTATGCGGCGCATGGCCAGTCCAGGGGGTATCCGACAAGGACTCCTTCTGAGCGGGCAACGGCGACAGGTAACGCACCGATGGTAGCTGGCTGATCAACAACCATCAGTATCTGACCATGTTGTTTCAGGTCAGATATTAGCGACCTGAGTTTGTTTTCGTCGTTGGGTAATGCTTTATCGAACAGGCGTTTACCTGAACGATTAATGGCAACAGCGTGATGCGTATCTTTACCGACATCAACGCCGATAAAGACCTGGACGGATTCGTAATCGCTGGATTCGGTCATTCTGTCTCCCTTGTATATGGGTTAACCAGATAACCACGGGGAGCAGGTACCGGCATCCACGTTACAGACGGTCCCGGCAAAAGTGCCTGACCTGCCCCCTATTAGCGGTTACCAGCGCCCCACCAGACCCGGCGACATCACCCCCCGGATCATGGACGACTGGGGGCAGTAATCATGCCGGGTCTGGCTGGCTAACACCCCATTATAAGGGGTACGAATAAAGTAACGGGGGTGAAAACAATATGCTGAACGAGATCAGAGTCGCGATGGTACTTGGGGACCGGGGCATGTGCTGAATGGCGACAATACAGACGAAAACAAACAGCCGAATCTGGGCAAAGACGTAGCGAGTGCTACGGATAAGGATAAAGCTGAGCTTGGTGGTGCAGGTGCTGGAACACCGGGGGGATGGGGACCGGATAATGAAGAAAAAGCCCGTCATCAGGAGGTTCAGCAACAACGATTTGATGAACTGAGTAAAATATATGATAAAAGTCACCCGGTCGGAGAGTTAACGGTGGATGGGCAGACTATCAGGCAGAGTTCGGTAAGTAACCGTTATGGTACGACGAAAGTGTTTGAAAGCCAGAATCTGACGGATAAACAGATCCACAATTACGCACAACAGCTGGCAGGAGATACACCGCTGAAAGAGGTTCGGCCGGGGATCTATACTGCAAAACTGGAGAACGGTACATCAATTACTTTACGTGATGTATCTACTTCACAGCAACAGACCGGAGCCAGATGGACTATTGATATAAAAGGAAATCCTCAGTTAGGAGAGCTTGCTAATAAATATAAAACTGGTATTGAAATTAAATTTAGGTGAAACATGTTAAGTGAAGATGAATTTGCAGAACTAACAGAAGCTTTAGAAGGTCGTAACCTGCAGGCAAATTGGTGGGCAACTGAAAGCTTCGCAAGCGATTTCAGTATTAGAAGAAAATTTTTCTTCTGGATATTTGAGCACCTTCTGAAAGAAGGGCGTATCAAACTCGCCAAGCACGGTAAGTTTCTGGAAGGAAGTGTTGATGAGCAGGTTGAGCGTTTTCGACGAGCATTTCCGAAAACAGAAGAAGAGATGGAAGACGGTATCTGGTTTTTTGATGAGAGTTGTCCGGGGGGCGCTGTTTGGGTGCTTGAAGATGGCTCTCTCGAATGGACCTGATAAACCCTTCACAGCGCAGGATGCGGCGCAGCGAGCGTATAACAGGGAAATACCAGCAGGCGATACAGGCTGCAACGGCAGCGGTACAGGGACTGGCTGGCGGTAATCTGAGTGCAGCCCTGGCAGGTGGTGCTGCGCCGTATATTGCTGAAATTATCAAACAGACCACCCCGGATGGTGCGGGACGTGTGGCAGCTCATGCAGTAGTGAATGCAGCCCTGTCTCTGGCACAGGGTAAGAATGCTCTAGCTGGTGCCGCAGGCGCAGCCACCGGCGAGGTGGTGGGAATGATAGCCACACAGATGTACGGTAAGCCGGTGAGTGAACTGAGCGAGACAGAGAAGCAGACGGTCTCGACACTGGCAACGGTTGCTGCCGGCCTGGCCGGTGGTCTGGTGGGAGACTCGGGGGCTTCAGCGGTAGCCGGCGCACAGTCAGGTAAGACAACTGTTGAGAATAACTTTTTGACCGCGGATCAGATCGATAGCTTTGCGGCAAAAGCAAAAGGGTGTGAAGTACGTGGCGACTGCAAACAGATTGTAAAGGAGATGGAGGAGCTCAGCCTTAAGCAACAGCAGGAAATGATAGCTGTCTGCGCAACAAACCCTGCGGCCTGCAAAGAGAAATTCGGCGATATACCAGCTAAAGGAATGCTTGTACGAGAAGCGATAGATCGTGTGTTAGGTGCAGATGTACCGTCTGCAATGAAGAATGATATGTCTTCGTTGTTAGCTCAGCAGATCGAAGCGGAAGGTGTTGTTACCAGTACTGAATTTGCCTGTCAGCTACAAAATCGTTACGGTATAGACAAGCAACAGGCTGAAATCCTTGCCGTCGCAGCATTGGGAGCAGTGACAGGTGGGATGGGGAAATCAGGTACTTCAACGGTAACTAAAAACATCGTTGTGGTTAATTCAGGTAAGAAAGGGGCCTGGAATCAAGCAATGAATAAGCCGGAACCGAATACCGTTTATAAGGTCGATGGAAATAAAACATACCAGACTGATGCATTGGGAAAAGAACTAGTTCAGTTGAGGGTATACTAGTTGCTTCGAAAAGCGACAGAAACACTTATCAGCAATGCAAGGCCGGGAAATGTGGTAGCTCTGGTGATGAAGGTGGTCATTTAATTGCCAGTATTTTTAATGGTCCTGGCGAAAAACTCAATCTTGTTCCTATGGATGGCAACCTGAATAAAGGTGCATGGAAACAGATGGAAAACACATGGGCTAATGCTTTGAAAGATGGCAAACAAGTTAATGTTAAAATAGAACCTGTTTACACTGGGGAGAATAAGCGTCCTGAAAGCTTTAGTGTAACATACTCTATTGATGGAGGCCGTCCTGTTATCAAAGACATCAGCAACACACCTGGAGGGGTAAAATGAACGAATTAGATGATCTGCATAATAAAATAGGTCAGTTATTAGTGGATGCCGGTCCTGCTAATGCGATGAAGATCATTGCTCGTGCTAAATTATCACTAGATGGTGAGTCATGTGAGTATGAGTATGATTATCTTGATCAAGAGGGAGATGAAGATTGGTTCGTTCCTGATAAGTTAGCCAGTCACGATCTTAGGCTACTGTTAGTTAAAATGAGGGATTTTTACATCCGAAATAATATGACTAACGGGAAACCAGCATGGATAGGTTGTGAAATAATCGTTGATATACCAGAAGAAAAAATTAGCATAAACTTTCAATATGATGATGAACTATGATCCAAGCCCCGGGATCTCCACAATGCCCATAGCGTGTTCGGGCGAAAAAGGCGCGTCGGGGTAAAAAGTTGTCGAGCCGGAAGTACAACAGGCAAAAACAACTGTAACTTGCGGAGAGTACAGGGAAAAACTGTCTCCTTCACCACAATGCGCGTCAGAGAGAGTTGTTGTTGAGAATAACTCACTCGGAGATGGCTGGAACAGTTTGCTGTCAACCGGAGAGAGAGACAACGTTGATGCTGCTGCGTCTTGGAAACAGTTGTAAGCTTCCGGGGAACTCATATTGACGCGTTTTTCAGGCGCGCGTCATCGGCGGCGCATACGAACGATCGTGGTCTGATAACGGTTGATTTATTTTGTTGCACAGGGGCGATCGCCAGGCAGGTACCGGAGGCGGGCTCTGAAGTACTGAGTAGGGTGATCGCGTCAGGCCGCGAAGTACTGACTCGGGGATTAATGGCAGGTGATGATGTACTGACCCGGGAATGACTCCGGGCTGATTCAGGTTCTTATTCGCTGTCAGCCCGTGTGGTTGCTGGTCTGGCTCATTTCCTGTCGTCAGGAGTTCAACTCCCGACTGCAGGTTATGGCCCGGTGCACGAACACCTGACGGCAGGTATCACTCACCCGGAGAAGGTAAATCCCTCAAGAGGCAGCAACTCTGCCAGTCGCTCCTCCGGCCACTCCGGCAGACGCATCAGGACGTCTGTCAGCCAGGCATGCGGCTCCAGACCGTTGCGTTTCGCGGTTTCCAGCAAGCTCATTATTTGCGCGGCGCGTTCTCCTGCCATCTGCGAACCGGCGAACAGCCACGATTTTCTGCCCAGGACCACGTTTTTGATGGCCCGTTCACACACATTATTATCCAGCGGCACCGCACCATCTTCCAGGAAGCGGCTTAGTTCCACGCGATGAGACAGCGCATAGACAATGGCTTTGTGTAATGCCCTTCCCGGAGAACATTGCGGTTCCTGCTCTTCAAGCCATGACCACAGATCTTCCAGTATCGGACGGGCATAACGCTGTCGCCACTGGCGGATTTTTTCCACGGGGCGGCTACTGATCTTCTTCTCAAGACGGTACAACCCCGCGATTTTCTTCACGGCGATGGCAGCCCGTGGATCTTTACTGATTTTATACAGGTCGGCGAAGCCCCTGCGGGCATGGGACCAGCATCCGGCCAGCGTGATCTCCGGCACTTTGTTTGCCAGAGTCCGGTAAGCTTTATGTCCGTCGACAACCAGCGTCCCGCCCCAGCCCTGAAGCCAGTTTTCAGGATACTCATGGCTACGTCCGGTCCGGCAGTCGAAGCACACAACTGACGGTCCCGTCCTTTCTCCACTGACGTATGCCCACAGATAACCGGAGCAGGATTTACCGCCTTTCTTAGTGTTCAGGATCTTCAGGGTAGTCTCATCTGCATGCACCACCGGACGGTTTATCAACACGCGATGGAGTAACGCCGCCAGGGGAGATAATGCGGCACCCGCCGCGCCAACCATGTCAGCCATCGAACTGACGGGCAGCCCGACACTGAACGGGCAAAGACCTGTTGCTGGCGATACAGAGGCAGGTGGTCACCGTATTTATTGATGATCACCTGTGCGATGACTGATGGCTCAACGGCACTTTTCGGGAGGATATGTGCCGGCATTTCACCGCTGAACACCTTCTGGCAACAGGGACAACTGTATTGCGGACGGACATAACGGTTCACCACGAAGTGAACGGGAATATACTCCAGCTTTTCACTCACCGCATCACGGATATAGTGCAGCGGCTCGTCACATTCGGGGCAATGGTCAGTGTCCGGCTGGATAATTTTTTCCACCCGAGGAAGATGAACCGGTAAGGGTTTGCGTATCGGGCGTGAACGGGGCGCTTTTTCGTCTTCTTCAGTGGATTGCGGGAGCAGTTTATCCAGATGTGCGGTAAGCGCGGCGATATCGGCATCAACATCCTCTTCGAACAGGGAACGCTGCATCCCGGCCAGCGATTCGCATTTTTTACCAAAACGCTGCTGGCGTGCGAGCTTCATCTGCTCTTCCAGGATGCGGATACGGTTCTGAAGTTCTGCAATATTCCGGTCTTTTTCCTGCACCACATTTGCAAGATTCTGACTCTCAGCCATGGCTTTTTGCACCATGGCAATTGCCAGAGCGCGAAGCTGTTCAGGGTCACGGGTGGTACTGAGAAGCGAGATATCCATGCGATGGATTATACGACATCACACATGGATATTCATTATATTTCATTGAGTTATTGCGTTACTCTGAGCATCTTCGGGTTCTTCCTGGTATACCCATTTTGCCAGGTCATGCCCTTTCACCTGTTGCCAGTCAACCCCACAGACCAGCCAGTGAAACTCATCCTGTGTGAGATGCCATGTGGCATCACCTTTCCGGGGCCAGTGGAAGCTTCCCCGGTGCAGTCGTCGGGTACACAGCCATACGCCATGTTTGTCCCACCGGAGAACTTTTATGCGGGAGCGGACTTTATTGGTGAAGACAAAAGCAGCACCGTCATGCCATGCAGCGTTAAGTTCGTTCTGGACGTACTGTGTCAGTGTGTCGATACCCCGGCGCATATCGACGGGTTTTACGACCAGGAATACGTTATCAGGCGTCAGCATGGCGAAGAGCCCGGAAAACATCGGTTAACTGAGAAGGCTGGCAGCACATCCGGATACCTCCGGGAAGGAAAAGTGTGACAGGCTCATCCGACAATGGTCTGCCATCAGTCATTCCGGAAGAGCCAGATACTGAAACAGGAATAATTTCTGGTGCTCTGGCTCGTTTTTCGGCTTTTGCGACATCCTGCGGCCACTGGCGCAGGGATTTAAACGGAATGTCGTAAAGTTCACAGTACTGTTCACGGGTAAGGCCGCTTGCGCGCCATGCGGCAACGTGATGTTTTTTCTGATCAAGCGTCCATCGCATCCTGGGCATTGTTTACTCTCCACAGAAAGAAGTTATACGAATACCGGAATGCTAATGGCGTGAAAATTTCTGTGAAGATGAGATCCCCGGAACATTACATTGCAATTTTCAATGACTGAAATCAAAAAATGATATTTTTTTTAGCTAACCAACTGTATTAAAAGCATTCAGTGGAATAATTTTCTGCACTTTTCCATTAATTATGGTTATAAATTTTGCAATGTGCTGTTTTTGCGATATATAACAGAATAAAGAACTGTTCATTTGTGTTATATCGATCGATAAATCTGTCATATTGCTGTAGTTCAGATCATTATTCTATAATGATCAAAAATAAGTCAGCTAAAAATTGGCAGATTTATTGCTCAGCATTCTGGTACCGGTTGATGCGGGTAAATACCGGAAGGGCGGTAGCGTGCCATCGCAAAACATGGTGGGAGGTATCGTCAGGAGGCTGGTGATTGTTGGTATGACATGAATAAAAGGTTTTTCGTTTGACTGGAAAATTATGTTGCAGGAACGAGAGGGCTGAGGAACAAAGCTTATTCCGGCGCTGTCCGTCCTTGCTGTCACTGACACTGATGTCTGTTTTATTATCGCCTTTATCTCTTCAGGCCGCGGATATCCGGCGTAGTGGAGAGGATACATTTATCATTCAGCAGCAGCGTCAGGAAGCCCTTGAGCAACAACTGACGCCTTCAGCCCCTGATGTTCGCCTTTCTGCACCTGGCTCTTTTGCCCGTAAGATTAATTTTCCTGTTGAAACGCCCTGTTTTCAGATTAAACAGACGGAACTGGAGGGGGCTGATGCGTTACCACACTGGCTGCCTTTACAAAAAATCGCCAACGGGGCGGTCGGGCATTGCCTGGGGGCGAAAGGAATTAATCTGCTGATGAGTACATTGCAGAACCGTCTGGTCGATCATGGTTATGTCACCACCCGTGTTCTGGCACCTTCGCAGGATTTAAAAAGCGGTATCCTCCGGCTGGTTATTATTCCCGGTGTTGTGCGACATGTGCGTCTGACACCGGACAGTGGTGACTATATTCAGTTGTATTCCTCATTCCCGGCACACGAAGGCTCTCTGCTGGATTTACGGGACATTGAGCAGGGGCTGGAGAATATGCAACGACTGCCGGGTGTGCAGGCTGATATGGAAATTGTACCCGGTGAGCAGCCAGGGGAAAGTGATATTCTTATTACCCGCAAACAGGACAAATACTGGCGACTGGGGTTTTCGCTTGATGATTCAGGCACCCGCAGCACAGGGCGTTATCTCGGTGGTATAACATTTTCTCTGGATAATCCTTTTTCCCTGAGTGACCTGCTGTATGTTTCTGCCATCCATAATTTTCCACATTACGGGGGTAAGGGCAGTAAAAACTACACGGCCCATTACTCTGTGCCTTTCGGCTACTGGCAGTTTTCCGTCACCGCCAGTGATTACGATTACCATCAGACGGTGGCTGGTGCGGTTGAGGATTACCAGTACAGTGGCGAGAGTCAGAATCTGGGTATGCGGCTGAGTCGGGTACTGCATCGTAACGGGACGCAGAAAACGGTGCTGACCTACGATGTTCAGGCCCGCAGGTCGCGTAACTACATTAATGATACGGAAATCCAGGTGCAGCGCCGGCAGACAGCGGCCTGGCGACTTGGGCTGCAGCACCGTCATTATATTTCTCAGGCCACACTGGATGCCGGTGTCAGCTGGCAACGGGGAACCCGCTGGTTTGGCGCACAGCCGGCACCGGAGGAAATCTTCGGTGAGGCAACGGCGCTCAGTAAGATCCTGCAGATGAATGCATCCTTTAATCTGCCCTTTACACTGGCAGAGCAGCCCTTCAGTTATTCCTTCCGGTATCAGCGCCAGCTGAGCAATACCCCGCTGACCCCACAGGAACAGTTTGCCATCGGTAACCGCTGGACGGTTCGTGGTTTTGACGGGGAGCGAACGCTGAATGCCAGTAACGGCTGGTATATCCGCAACGACCTGGCCTGGCGTACGCCACTGCCGGAGCAGGCGTTATATCTGGGAATGGATTACGGCGAGGTGGGGGGAGCCGGCAGTGAATACCTGGTGGGACGTCATCTGGCCGGTGGTGTTGTGGGGCTGAGGGGGCAACTGTTCAGTACGGATTATGACGTTTTCATCGGTCGTCCGTTTTCAAAACCGGCGGGTTTTATGACGAGTGATGTGACAGCCGGTTTTAATCTGTTCCGGGATTTCTGAGAAAATTTCATGCGTAACGGGAAATATGACGTTCTGAGTCCCCTGTATTCCGGTGAGCCGGTCAATGAGGCGGAAGTTCTGGGGGCGGCCGTCTGGCTGTGGATGCACTCCCCCCTGCATCGTGATGCGCCATTGCATACCCTGCCGGACCTGCTGCTGCCGGTGATTAAGCACCGACAGTATGTGGTGGCAACAGAGCAGGGACGACCGGTTTTTTTCATGAGCCAGGCCTGGCTCAGCCCGGAGGCAGAGGCGCGTTATCTTACGCAGCCGGCAATTCTCATGCCTCAGTCGGACTGGAACAGCGGCGACCGGATGTGGGTCTGTGACTGGGTTGCCCCTTTTGGACACACTCCGGATATGAGCCGTCTTGTCCGGCAGGATATTTTTCCCCGTCTGTGCTGGCGTTCGCTGTACCACCGTGGGCAGCAGACCGGGTTGCGGGTGATGAATTTCCGGGGTGCACAGGTCAGTCGTGAAGAGGCGCGTCAGTGGCGTGTGCAGCACCCGCTTGCTGTGGATGTGCCGGAGAGATAAGTCAGGTTTATCAGAATGAACAGAAATTGTTACCGCATTATTTTTAACAAAGCCCGGGGAATGCTGATGGTGGTGGCAGATATTGCCCGTTCCGGTCGCGCCGGTACATCACTGTCCTCCCGCACAGGATATCCACACAGGCAACGTATCTGCCGTGTCACGCCGCTTGCATTCTCTTTGTGGCTGGCGTCGGGGATGGTGCATTCTGTCAGTGCTGCAGGCATTGTCGCAGACCATGGCGCACCGGGGCATCAGCAGCCCACGATTACGCAGACGGCCAGCGGCATTCCGCAGGTGAATATTCAGACGCCTTCTGCCGGCGGGGTTTCACATAATACATACAGCCAGTTCGACGTCGGTAACCAGGGCGTCATTCTGAATAATGCCCATAACAATGTGCAGACTCAGCTGGGTGGCATGGTGGCCGGGAACCCGTGGCTGGCCAGGGGAGAGGCCAGAATCATTCTTAATGAAGTGAACAGTCGCAATCCCAGCCAGTTGAACGGTTTTGTTGAGGTTGCCGGGAAAAAGGCGCAGGTGGTGATTGCGAACCCGGCCGGCATCAGTTGCGACGGGTGCGGTTTTATTAATGCGAACCGGGCCACGCTGACCACGGGGCAGCCGCAGATGAAAAACGGCAGTCTGACCGGATTCAGTGTTGAACGTGGTGAGATTCAGATTACGGGCAAAGGGATGGATGCCTCGCGCACGGATTATACCGATATCATTGCCCGGTCTGTGAAGATTAATGCCGGTATCTGGGCGCAGGACCTGAAAGTGACCACCGGACGTAACAATGTGGATATTGCACACGGGCAGACTGAGAAAAAAGCCGCTGATGCCTCTTCGCAGCCACAGGTGGCGCTGGATGTGTCCAGCCTTGGCGGAATGTATGCCGGAAAAATTCGCCTTGTCGGTACGGAAACGGGGGTGGGTGTTCGTAACGCCGGTCATATTGGTGTGTAGTGGCACACTAAATTTGGCCACCTGATGAAAGGTGATATTCTCACCACAAC
>ENA-UOZA01000198-UOZA01000198.1-food-metagenome-genome-assembly--contig:-NODE-198-length-16951-cov-31.778764_pt1 | contig 16951 bp, 20 predicted proteins | sample MGYA00249867_ERZ772721 | MGnify/ENA primary metagenome ERZ772721 (study PRJEB29005, sample SAMN08379453) | food metagenome | isolation source: cheese spiked with Escherichia coli O103 | study: EMG produced...
CCATCCAGCCGAAGACACGGGGCTCCAGGGTCACCCACTGTGGAATGAGGCCAAAGTGCTGCGGCCAGAAGCTGATGCGCTGCTCATCAGGGACGGGAGTGGCAACCAGTTGAGACTGGTTATTCCCTGATGCAGTAGTTACGGAAACAGAAGGTGTGGTGGAGCTATGCGAAAAGGTTGTCATGAGATGATTCCTTATAAAAAGTAAATGAATGGAAGAATGCCTGGGGACTGGTACAGACGTGAGTCAGGGCTGCACTTTCAGGGAAACAGCATCAGCGCATGCTCTCCAGCAGCGTTTCTGCCATCACCCACAACGCCCGGTTGAGCTTAATGTCGGTATCGATGCTGTGAATGGCCCGGGTATGGATACGTTTTCCTTTTGCACTGCGACCGGAAATCCCGCCTTTCAGCATATTCTCCTGGATGGTCTGATAAGCACTCCACAGGTCCTTACCGTAATCCTCCCGGCGTCGTGGCGTCAGAATGTCGGCGGTGGTGACGGGCTGATGTTCGTCACCATAACGGTAAGTCAGTGCCGCCTGTGCCAGCGCCTGGCGTGCCGGTGGCGGCAGGACCAGCGACTGCATGGCATCACGCTTTTCCTCAATCCGGTCAAACACGCCCACCACTTCGTAAGCACCTTCAATCACCCTGTCCACCACGTTTCCCCGGTGGGGCACCCGGACTTCTCCCAGCGACTGACCGCAGACCAGGCCATTGGTGCAGATGACACGAAAATATCCGGGTAACATCTGGTAGCTGGATGAACCGTCATGGGAGTTGAGCAGAATAATTTCAGGCACATGCTGACCGGTTATCTGTCCGGCCCGCCGCAGACGCAGCATATGTTTGGTATATTCCCGGCGGCTCTGGTCGCGCACACGGGTCTGGCAGGCGAAGAACGGCTGAAAGCCTTCCCGCTGCAGATTTTCCAGGACGGTGATGGTGGGAATGTACGCATACCGTTCACTGCGGGAGGTGTGCCGGTCTTCTCCAAAAATACTCGGGACGTGGTACATCAGTTCTTCGCGTGTCAGTGGGCGCTCCCGACGGATCTGATTTACATGACCAAAACGACTGGCTAATTGCATACTTTGCTCCTTATGAATGAATTAGCGGTATAAACGAAAAGGCCGCGTCTCCCGGAGAAGACGCGGCCTGATGGATGAAATGAAGACGTTTATTGCCTGAGAATTCCCTCACTGGCGAGATACGAATTTAGCTGTTTTCCGGCATCAGGTTCAAAATTCCAGCACCGCCAGCGTAGCTGCCCTTCGGCATTGCGGATAACCAGCCGGAAATGCGTTCCCTGGTCATCTTCAATAAGCACATTGCGGTAAGCTGTTGTGACGGCAACCGCCTGTTCGCGTGAGAAAGGGCCTTCGGGCAATAAAACAGGGTGGCAGTCCGACATACCGGCTATTTTCCGATAAATTCAACGCTGGCGCCGGTGGCATTACCGTCAGCACCAACCGTGACGGTCACTTTGTCGTACGCACGGTCTTCAGGATTGAATACTTCAAACTCAACCTTATTGCCTTTTACTTCGTAAGAGCCAAAATCAGCGGTTTCTGTTGTTTCCTCGTCATATTCCCGGGCGTATGCCTGCCGGGCAGCCTGCAGGACGGAATCTTTATTAATAGTGGTCGTCTGTTTCGGGGAAAAACCGGCAAGTGATGTGACAAATTTCGGACAGACCTTCAGCATATCACCGCGGGTGAATTCCATTCGTACACCAAATGCCTGTAAAACGGACACATCACGCTCTGCTATGGAGTGAACGGCTTTTTTGACCATTTCCGGCGCCTGTCCGATTTCCACCTCAACAGCCCTGAATCCCGTCTGCTGATTACACATTTGTGATGTGGGGATCAGGTTACCGTTAATACTGATACGGCTGCCCAGGAGCGTCTGTACACCATTCGGGCATCCCTGCATCAGGCCGGTAATACCAATCGTGCCATTTTTCAGCATTACCAGCGCCTGACCATCTTCCGTCATGGTCTGACACCAGCCGTTTTTGACAGCCCAGTTGCCGGCGGAGGCGGAGAATGATGCCACAGTGAACAGCAGGGGAAAAAGAGCTCTGGTATTCATGACTGACCTCTGAAATGAACGTACGGTGTTATTGATAATGATGGAAGGTATGCAGTGACTGTTCAGGGAATGACGTAGCCGTATATTTAGTTTTCTGTTCAACATATTGTCTCCATACCTGTCGGGACGGCTTTGGCAGGCCGGCGATCACAGGTTAAAGGTGTTGATAAGTTTATGGATGAAAGAGAAATGTGGCAGGGCGGAGATAAAACGCTCTTCAGCGACCAGACTGTGGATGTGGCCTCTCCGTTCAAACCGTTCTGATGTCAGGCTGACTGATTTGATATCTGCCAGAGGAAAGACCTGCAGTTTTCCCTTCTGTAACGCGATCAGATACCAGCTACCGCTGTAATAAATGAGCCGGCAGGGCTCCAGTGACGGATACCATCGCTCAGTCATCAGAGAGATGTGGATACACTGTCTTATTGCCAGGATGAGTTGCGAGAAACACTCGGGGAACGTTGCAGTGATATCCGGCGCCGGTAGCCAGATAAGGCAGGGAGAGGGCTCCTGGTTGTCGGTAAGACAGGTTATCAGTCGTCCGTTCCGGAGCGGAAGTATCCGTGCGATCCCGGTATTCTGTATAAAAGAAAGCATTTCAGGGATCGCACCCGGGCTGCTCTGTCGTCTGAGGCTGTACCTGCCATTTCTGTACTCTAAATCCAGGTGAACCAGACGCTGATGAAAATCGCGCTGTAAAGTACGTTCTGTAACGCCAAATTCATCTGACAGTGTTTTTAGTGACAGAGATTCTCCGGCCATCAGTCGGCTGATAATGAGTGATAAGCGAACCGCCAGGCGATCATGCCGGGAACGATTATCAGACATAGATGTGCACTCCGTAAGAAAACATCTTTTATTTCATGATGTTATTATGCATCATGATGTTGAAAGGATGTGTCGCATCCGGATAATCAGGAATAAAATGCAGCAGAAAAAATATTCTTTTAATTATCTGATTTTTAAGCATGATTTCATAAAAAGAAGAATGCTCGTTAATCCAGCGACACATCCTGTCGGCGTGAGTGTGTCAGAACAGACGCTCCCACAGTGTGATCAGCAGGTGGATAATGCGGTCCCGGGCTTTACGCAGAAGCTGTAACATCCAGGCCGGAAAACTGAACCGGGCAACGGCGTCGTCAAAACTTTTCCCGATGGCATCACCAAAAGTCTGTTGTGCGTGTTTCCGGGCCTGTTCAGAGCGGTTTTCCCCCCTGATATGTGAATAAACTGCGCTGGTTGCCTGTGGTGGCAGCGCGTGGATCATCAGTGACACCAGCGCTGGAAGGTTCCAGCCTGCAGGCGCGGCTACAGGGAGTACCGGAAATGATGAAGGGAACAGGGTGGCCACCCGGGCTGTTACTGTCGCCAGTGAGAGTTCCTGGTGACGGGACGGGCATTTTTCTGTGGCATTCCATTCTTCAGCAGGAAACATGCGATCGGCATGGCTGAGAACAAACAGAAAGCGCGAGGGATCTGCGCCCTCATTCAGTAAAAACTGATGCATGGCAATATCGGCAGCATACGCACGTTCATCACTCCGCAGGATCCAGATAATCAGATCCAGTTCCGGCAGTAACTGACGATAAAGCGCTCGGTATTCCTGATCATGCTGCGGTGTTTCACCAATGCCGGGCAGATCGACCAGCGTCATTCTGCGTTCACCGATCTGCAGGGTAAGACGATGAGCCTGGCGGGTGCAGCCGTTCAGGGGATGCGTGGCACAGATATGGGACTGAAAAATAGCATTACACAGGCTACTTTTGCCGGTGCCGGATTTACCCATAATGCCAATCACGGGTTTGTAATGAATAACGCTGTGGAGATGTTCAAGAATTTTCTGACGAATTTCTTCAGGAAGAAACGTCAGATATGATTTCACTTGCGCGGAGAGGGAAGAATGGCTGAATGACATACCGGTATCCTGTTGATTTCACTGAACCGGATCACACTAATCCGGTTTATCATTCAGGTAATATGGGCGTGAAAAATGATGGAATGTCTGAATTACGGACATTATTGTTAAAGTGTAATGGAGTATGGCGTCCGTTTTTCAGAACGGGAACTAATGACATACTGCTGTTTCAGGAGATGAGAGGATGACCGGACGTAAAAACAAATGTGTCAGAAAAAATTGTAACAATCAGGTTTTCTCAGTAAAAATGGCAGTGGAGAAAAGACTGTGCAGAAAACATTATGAGAGGTTTTGTGAGCTCAAAAAAAGAAGAGAGCAAAATCCTGTTCACAGATTAAATGAAGCATTGCCAAGAAAGGTAGAAGGCCCAAAAAGAAAGAGGAAATTAGTAAAAGAAAGAGAAATCATTAACAGCAGGACGAAACATAAGCAGGAGCAGGGACCATCTCTGGCTGAACTTAATAAAAAAGTTCGTGAGATACTGAAAACCCCGGCATGGAGAACGCTGGAAACGAGAATTCGAAGAAACGGTATCACATTTAATTCAAAAGCAGAGTTAGATGCGCTTTCTGAACTTTATGCAATTTATTCATGGGTTTCATATTGCAAACGTGGCGATAATTATTCTGTGTGGTTTTTGAATTGTCCGGATGTAAATATAAATCTTCATGTGTGCGAATGCCGGTCTTCTGAAAGCGATTGTTATCTGCCATCCCGTTTTATTATCCTTCCAGCTCCATTAAGGCAAAAAGTAAAAAGAAAATACTCTGCTAATTCGTCTGGGGTACCAAGACATAATGATTCAAAAAGTCTTTATAAGACAGTTTTGTCTGTTTGTGGTGGGAAAAGAGAAACCGAATTGTTCTTTTATTCACTGCCAGTAAAGACTAATCATCATCCTTACTGGATTAAAAGTGGTGTGGTTAAAAGATTTCCTCCTGTTTTTGGTTTGTTGTTTTATGAACAGGAAAGATTAACAGGAGGTGTTTTTCGTTATGTGTTGATAAGGTTTTATAATACTTTTAAGGAGAATTTGTTTTTTGTTGAGATTGTCTCGTGCTGTTTTCTTGTTGAGCTTTTTCATGATATTGATTCGTTTTTTATAAATCAACGATTAAGTAAGCTGGAAAGTTTTATAGATAAGTGGAGGGAGGGTAAAGAAATCTGGATAAAAGCATATCTACAACTGATACATAATACATTGGGAATAACTGAAACAGAAAAACTCGTCAATCTATATAATTCATTTTTTACTGATAAAGTGGTTATCTGGGATGAATCAGTAAAAAAAGTTAAGTGGATTTATGAGAAATAGTACCATTTAACTGAAAGCCACCATAACGTCTTTTTGACTACATTCATGATAATGAGTCTCATTTTGATTTCGTTTTTTTGTTCCGGGAAATTTTCCGAACATCAGTGATAATGATGGTTTTGTTGTTTTTGTTTCTGCAATGTTTGAGGGCTGTTCCTGGAGATGATTCGTTGCTTGTGAGCAAGAGGTGGTCCGCTTTACTGGACAAGTTTTGCATTTGTTGAGTGGTAAAATGGAAGTAAAAAGAGCCCTTTTCTGGCAATGACAGAAAAAGTCAGTAGCGTGTGACAGTAAAAACTAACATAAAGTGATTATCGTATGATTATGACAATGACTTATAACTTTTATGAAAAGAACAACAGAAACTATGAAACCATAGCAGATTCCTGAGACCATGTTTTCTGAGGTAGAGAAAATAATTCAAGAGTAAACCAGTTTGTTTTTTGGTCAGTAAAGAACCATGCCTGATGTGAAAACGGGTAATCAACATTCAGTCTGCATGAGTGTCTGAGAATGTTGCTAATGTCGGTATGATACTATATACACGTATTTTACTAAGTATTTTTACTAAGCATTTCAGTAAGTGTTTTACCAGACATACACGTGTTTTCATAAACAACCCTATAAGTGTTTTCATTAAGCATTGCTGTACACATTGTTTGATCTGATACACATCCAGTTTAGTAAATCTTTACGTTAGCTAAAATCAGTTTAAAGCTGCTACAAAACAATCTTTCCTGTTTAAGCAATCAAGATGACATTCTATTTTTCTGAAGTTACGTTTAACCTTTTCTTAGTTTTTGTGTTTTTAGTCGTTAACCTGAGACAAGTGTCTTTATGTAAAAATGCAAATCCGGCTGAGATAACCTGGCGTGATTTACTGTGTGCTTACGATGATTTTGTTAAATGGTTTTATGGATGATTTTGTAACGATGAGATTGATGAGATGATTAACTGGCCTTGGTGTTTTTTCTCAGCGCAAGACTCTTTTCAGGAAAAGCGTGATGATTGGTTCTGGTGTTTTGATTCAGATGAGGTTTACGTTATCGATGGTTAACCGTTTTTATGGAGCGTAGTTAAAAGTAACGTTTTCAGTATAAGAAAATCGATTCTGATGTTGGTGGTTTTTGTTCTTGGGGCGGGGGTGTCTGTAAACAGGTTTTAAGCGCGCTATTCGGCTCTGTGATTGAGTTGTGTGGTTAAGCTGTAGGTGTGGTGTTGCTGTTGATTTACAGCGCCAGAAAGCGTTCTGATTGCGTTTCTGACGTTTTGTTTGCACGTTCTGTTGATCCGTTTCCCTTCAGGCTTTGTAGTTTTTAAAAACCATTTATGCCGTTGTTGTGTGTTTTACTCTGCGTGTAGGTTTATTTTTTCTTCGTGGGGGATTCATTCTGTTTTAATCAGGAGCCATTGGCGTTGCTCAATGGCGGGATGCCGTAAAGTTTTACCACAGTGATTAATGATGTGAAGTCAATCCAAATCAACGGAGATCTCTCATCATGAATCAACCAATACACAATGCTTACTGGTTATCCCGTTTTGAAAGTATTCTCAACGGTGCCCTGGCGCAACACCGTGCCGTCTCGTTAATCCGGGTGGATTTACGTTTCCCTGAGTATATGCCTGCCACCATCATGGATACCGATCCGGATTCAGCGGTGATTTCTCGTTTTTTTGCATCCCTGAAAGCAAAAATTCAGGCTTACCAGCGGAAAAAACGACGTGCCAACAAGCGTGTGCGTGCAACCACTCTGCGTTATTTCTGGTGTCGGGAGTTTGGCAAGGAAAAAGGCAGGAAACATTATCACGTGATATTACTGCTCAACAAAGATACCTGGTGCTCGCCAGGGGATTTCACCGTTCCTTCTTCGCTGGCGACGCTGATCCAACTGGCATGGTGCAGTGCTCTGCATCTTGAGCCCTGGCAGGGTAATGGACTGGTTCATTTTTCCAGGCGGACGCCTTTCCGTAAACCGACATCATCTGATGCTCGCCCTTCTTCCGATGATACGCCTGTGCCTGGTGGATGTTCTGATACCCGGAAGGATTCTGACAAAAAATCTGGTGGATCCGCTGTGCTCTGGGTCAAGCGTGGTGATGTGGAAGCGATGCAGAAAGCCCGGAACAGAGCCCGTTATCTCGTGAAGTATGAGACGAAGCAGCATGACGGTTCTGGTCAACGTAATTATGGTTGCAGTCGTGGGCTGGGGCGTCTACTGGATGGCAGGTGAACCCTGTAAAACAGCATCCGATGCCTGAGTTTATGCCAACGCCCTTAGCTCGCTTTCTGAAAAGTCGTCCTGAAGTAATGCAATGGATTGCCATCTACTTCCGTTCGTGACACATAAGTCGAAAAACCTTTGGTTGTTCTGGTTATTTGCATTTACTGCCATTCATAGAAATGAACAGATCGATTGGTAGGACTCAAATGTTATAGCGTCTCTCTTCTCATAGTCTGCTTTGTACCAGACGCGGAATCCCCTAATGCTGGTGTACAGGTTCTGACTCATTTCCTCCCCCACTTTCATCCCGTTATACTGTGAAAAAAGGAGGTAGGCGTGAAACTGAAAATGCAGGATTTGAGGCTGTTTAATATTGTGTTCGAGAGCGATCCTGGCTGGATACTGGATTTCTCTAACCGCACCTTGTCTGCTTTTTTCGATGAAGAATTGAACATTGATATTGATGATGAACGTTATCAGAAAGAGGGGACGTCAAAAGCCAAACGAGTTAGATGCTTGCTGAAACAGGTTGATCGTGAGACCGCTCTGCGGGTTCTTGGTGCTCTCTGGCAGTATAAAACGGAATCCATGCCTGAACAGGCTGAACAAAGCCGTAATGACTATCTTGCACTGATTTCCCGCTTAGAAAACGCTGACACCGATGAAGCCAAAGGCATTAAGCCTGTCCAGGCATGGCATGGTGTTGACTGGCATTCACTTATCGCTGAAATGAACGAGATGAAATCTCTGCCGCCACATCCACGTGGTTTTCGGTTTGAAGCCTGGCTTGCTGAACTGTTCAGTATCTTTAAGCTTGCTCCCCGTTCGTCTTTCCGAAATACAGGCGAACAGATTGACGGAAGTTTCCGACTGAATGATGAATTTTACCTGATGGAGGCAAAGTGGCATCAGAAAAGAACGTCGGCTGCCGACCTCCATGTATTTGAAGGAAAGCTCAGTACCAAGGCAACCTGGACACGCGGTGTTTTTATCAGTTGGATGGGGTTTACGCCTGAAGGCCTGACGGCTTTTGGTAAAGGGAAGCGGGTTATCTGTGTCAGTGGTTATGATCTTTACCACTCACTGAATCATAGGATCCCTTTACCCGACCTTCTGGATGCTAAAACCCGGCACGCGGCTGAAACGGGAGAGCCCTATGCTGAGTTCGACCGACTATATGCACTGAAAGACAAACAGTTCGGCACGCTGAAATAACGGGTTGGGAAGCGATGACCTGCTCCCCGTTGTTTCACACAGAATCGTGTACAGGGTCGAAGTTCTGGCTCAATGTGCTGACTGAACTGAAAAACCGCGGTCTGAACGATATCCTCATCACCTGTGTAGATAGCCTGAAAGGCTTTCCAGATGCCATCAACACAGTATATCCGGAGGCCAGCATCCAGTTATGCATCGTGCATATGGTGCGCAACAGCCTGCGCTTCGTGTCATGGAAGGACTACAAAGCCGTCACTCGCGACCTGAAAGAGATTTAATCAGGCACCCACGGAAGAGGCAGGCTAGCAAGCACTAGATAAGTCGGAGCTGGCAGGCTAACTGACCGAATCTTACCACGTTCTTCGCTTATCTGACGGACATCCGCAAAGTGATCTATACGACAAATGCCATCGAGTCACTAAACAGTGTGATCCGCCATGCGATCAAAAAGCGTAAAGTGTTCCCGACAGACGACTCGGTGAAAAAAGTGGTGTGGCTGGCAATCCAGTCTGCGTCCCAGAAATGGACAGTGCCATTGAAGGACTGGCGTATGGCAATGAGTCGCTTTATTACCGAGTTCGGTGACCGCCTGAACGGTCACTTCTGAGAAAAGGCATTTACACAGAATCCTAAACAGGTTCCGACATTCTTCACTCATACTAAACATCTTGTCACTTGACGCAGGGCTGAAAGTTCTACAACAACGGTAAACCAATATCATATTGGTTTACTAAATTTTTTGGGGATCCATCAGGGAATTTCTCCCTATATTTCCAGACTCCTGTTATCATTTAACCCATTACTGATCCGCTGCCACATATATACCTGCGGCGAGCGATAACCTAGAGCTATGCTGCATTGTAATGTTCGATCGCTACTGCATGGTTATGCAATGCCGTCATTAACATCTGGCTTGGGCATGAACACGATGTAGTCACGCTTTATCGTTTTCACGAAGCTCTCTGCTATTTTGTTACTCTCCGGACTCCGCACCGCCGTGTTCTTCGATTCAAGTCCCAACATCCGGGCGAACTGGCGTGTTTCATTAGCCCGGTAGCATGAACCATTATCTGTCAGCCACTCCACTGGAGACGCCGGAAGCTCGTTGCCGAAGCGGCGTTCCACCGCTCCTGGCATGACGTCCTGTGCTGTTTCGCTGTTGAAGCCGCCGGTAGTGACCGCCCAGTGCATCACCCCGGCAACAAGGGCGCGTGCGCTATCCACTTTTTGCACGTCCATATTCAACGGCTTCTTTAATGAGTTCATTTTCCATCGTTTTGTTCCGAGCAGGCGCTGGCGTTCTTTAATCTGCCTTATGGCAGCAGCAAGTTCAGAGGCAGGAACGATCTGTTCCCCAGCAGTCACCGCAGTAAGACTTCCCTCCTGGTATTGCTTGCGCCAGAGAAATAACTGGCTGGCTGCCACACCGTGTTGCCGGGCAACAAGGGAGACCGTCATTCCCGGTTCAAAACTCTGCTGAACAATAGCGATCTTTTCCTGTGTAGTACGCCGTCTGCGTTTCTCCGGTCCTAAGACATCAATCATCTGCTCTCCAATGACTAGTCTAAAAACTAGTATTAAGACTATCACTTATTTAAGTGATATTGGTTGACTGGAGATTCAGGGGGCTAGCCTATCCGGGAAAGTTCACTCACTTTGAATGAAGTAAATATTAAGTATCACATTTTGTGATGTAGCCATTATTTTTATAAAAAATCACCTGATAGGATTTATCATAAGCTAATGATAAGCAGAGTATTGATAGATGAGCAAGAAGAAGTTTTCTGTTGAGAATGAAGATCTCTCTACTGTTCGTACATCACTTCTTAATTCCAACCTTGTCCGGAAGTTGATCATGGAAATGTCTGATGAAGACTTCAATCAAGTTAAGGATAACCTTGAAAAGGCCATTGAGCAGCGTAATGAGTTGAAGGATTCTTTGGCAATTATCAAAAAGTACATGGATGACGCAGGTGTAACGGCGGAAGATGTGTATCGTGAATTTGGCAAAAAATTACAGACGGGCAGAAAAAACGATTCAGGAGAGTCTAATAAGTACAGGTATGAGTATAACGGTCAAATAATGTACTGGAGTGGACAAGGTCGTCGGCCTTCTGTTATTGCAGAAGCAATAAAAGCCGGAGGTTCTCTTGATGATTTTCTTATATCTCAGGGCACATCATCATCTTGTTCTGATTATGAGTGATACATCTAATCGGTTGAATGTTGCTGTAATGCGCGCTTTTGATGCTTATATGGCAGCGTTACCGTTTATTGTTTTAGTTACAAATTGGTCGTCATGGACATAACCTGAAATTATAACTATCATCGGGTCTTTCAAGTTGCTTATGCATATAACGCCAGGGAGGAAAACGAGAGTTAAAAAATTGAACTGTTCTCATAGAGACTGTAATTTAAATTGTGTAATTGCCGGTTTTTGATATGTTCACTCCAACAACGTAGACAAGTAGATTGTGGACGAAAAGACGCTTAAAGCTCTTGCGGCTGAACTGGCTAAAGGCCTCAAAACCGGGGCCGACCTCAATCAGTTTTCCCGTATGCTGACGAAATTAACTGTCGAAACGGCGCTTAATGCGGAACTCGGTAACGGCTGCAGATGTTCCTGCTCTGGTGTATGCTCAGCATCCTGTTTTGGTGCGGCGAAGACATGGAAGCGGCGGGAGAACCCCAGCGTATTAACCGCAAAGTTAACTTTGCACCGTTGCCCGGCAACCTCCACCTCAACTTCGCCCCAGTCGTGCTGGAGCTGGTATCCAGGCTGAGTTTCGAAGCGAACTGATCTTTTTGACGGACGCATTTTACGTTTGGGCTGGATGTAGTAACGTAGCATGGAACGTCCGCCCGTATAACCCATTGCCTGACCGTTCGTTCAGAGCAACCAATCTGAGTCGCAATATCGACAATGTACGCGCCCTGCTGGCGCATTTGCTTTATCATGTAAAAGTCCTCTCTGTTCAGCATGTTGATGTCATTTCTGGTGTGAGAACCTTAAGGAAACAACATGTTGGGTGGAGCGGAAAATCCAAATGGTGACCGTCTTATTATCGCTGGTGCTGACACCTGAGCGATCACCTTTAATATGGCAGCAATTACACTGAATTACTTACAGATTCGTTATAACGAACCTCTGTACATAATTATGAAACAGATTTGTATTTACATAAAACATGGATATTTTTAATTTAGGTTTATTACTATTATTATACTCGCTCTCTTTTTTGTAATCTCTATCTTTACACATTCCATTACTCTTACCCTCAGCTAATTATATTCACTCATGTCCTTCTCTAATATTTTTTTGTCACCATTATCACAATATCCACTTCCCTTTCATTCAATCATAATTACTGTAACTCATATGATGTTCAGATAAGTTATTCTCTACTGCGCTATTACTGATATCTATCTGTTTTCAGTCTTCAGTAAAACAGTAATTGATTTTAATCTTATCCATCATGAACTGTATTGACTTAACGATAATTGTTTATCTGAAGTGTTTTAACTATTCTGATGAACATCAATTCTTTTGTCATCACTGATTAACTGGATGTTTACTCTTTGATAAGGTATCCATGATTCTGTAACGATTAACAGAGCTGGATAAACAATGAAATTGACAGGAGAGATACCTGATTATGTTTGTTTCGGGTTGTATTGTTTAAGATGCAGGGTAAAAATCATGCCAGTGGTATTTTTTACTCTGGTAATGTGTGCGGTTAACGTTCATGTCCTTAAGAACAGATTGGATGAGGGCGTATAAGTTTATTGCGTTGGCCTTGTACACGTTTTTTCAGACTCACTGAGAGCAAGTTTGTAGTTTATGATGTGATTGGTCGCAATATGTTTCTTAATCTCCTGGTAGTGGGTTTTTATCGCGTGTTTTGCAGTATTTCGTGATGTTTATTGATTCTGTATTTTATTCGCTCCTCGTTTATCTCATCTCTTTAGCTAATACCATCAGATAATCCATTTCTTTCTGCATAATGCTGCGTATCGTTAATAACTCGTCGTATCCATTCTGCTACAGCATGCCTGATAAATACCATCTGTAAGTTATTACCGTTTTAGATCTGATTATGAGCGAAAGCATTAATTCGCTCACAGAGCTTAAAACATCATTAACTTTCAGGAGTCATCAACATGCCTAAATCTTACACACCAAACTGGTTTTTTACCGCTTTACTTGACAATCACATCAATCAAATGATGGCACGCTATTCCTGCCTGCGGGCCTTACGCATGGATTTCTTCTACAGGAAAGATACGCCTGATTTCTTACAACCTGATCATCGCTGGCTTGAATTGCAGTTGCGTATGCTGCTGGAGCAGGTGGAACAATTTGAAAATATCGTTGGCTTCTTCTGGGTGATTGAATGGACGGTTGATCATGGTTTTCATGCGCATGCGGTTTTCTGGATCGATCGTCAGAGGGTTAAAAAAATATATCCCTTTGCGGAGCGGATTACGGAATGCAGGCGGTCTATTACGCATAACAGCGGTTCGGCACACCGCTGTACATATCAGCCGCATTATACATACAACATCAACATTCCTGTGCGCCACAACGATCCTGAAAGCATCAATAATATTCGCGGTGCCCTGCATTATCTGGCGAAAGAAGAGCAAAAAGACGGGCTGTGTGCCTACGGCTGCAATGAAGTTCCTGAACGTCCTGCAGCAGGGCGTCCTCGTAAGCCTCACTTCTGAAGCTTAAGGCCTGAGCCTTCGCTCCTGGAAACACTCCGTCGGTAAAAACTTACCGCCTTGATTAATGATGTGAACTGAAGTCAACGGAGATCATTCATCCTGAACCTGCATCCGGTGTTTTGTTCCTTGTCTTCCCGTTCTGCTCCGGTTCTTCACTTATTCCATCAATCTCATCCGCAAGCCATAACACGTCAGCTCATTCACGGGCAGGACGCATTGTGGGCTGCGCATAACGGAACATATCTTATGAATGCTATTCCTTATTTCGACTATAGCCTGGCACCCTTCTGGCCATCTTATCAGAACAAAGTCATCGGCGTCCTTGAGCGTGCGCTGCGTGAGCAGTCCGGCTCACGGATACGGCGGATCCTGCTTCGTCTGCCGTGGGAACATGACAACGCCTTCAACAGCAGACAGACCTGGTTTGGTATGGATTTTATCGAAACCGTCAGTGCGCTGATGAATGCGAAACCCGGACGCGACCTTTGCTGGCTCCTGACCCGTCATCCGGAAAAGCCGGAATACCACGTGGTGCTGTGCGTCAGACAGGAGTATTTCGACGGCCCCGAACTGGATCGGTTGATACTGGATGCCTGGAGTAATGTGCTGGGTTTCGCGTCACCAGGTGAAGCAAAGCCGTACCAGAAGCAGATCACCCGGGATGTGGTACTGGATCGCCGGTCACCGGACTGCGAAGCCCTGTTTAAGGACCTTATCTGGGCGTTCAGTGATTTCGCCCGCGATCGCCGTGGAGTGTGCGATCCGGAAGCCCGTTGCCTTGCCGGCAATCCCGGTTGGCAGTGCTGAAAGCAGCACGCCATCCCATTCCCCGTATTACCCCATTCTTCATAAATCTCACTGAGGACATTCTGACCATGTTGACCACAACAAGCCACGACAGCGTATGGCTGCGTGCCGACGATCCCCTGATCGACATGAACTACATCACCAGTTTCACCGGCATGACCGATAAATGGTTTTACAGGCTGATCAGTGAAGGGCATTTTCCTAAACCCATCAAACTGGGGCGCAGCAGCCGCTGGTACAAAAGTGAAGTGGAGCAGTGGATGCAACAACGAATTGAGGAATCACGAGGAGCAGCAGCATGAAACGTGTTGTGATGCCAGTACGTTGGCAATGTGCAAAATGCCAGCGCTGGTATTGTGGAAATCAGCCCTGTCCCTGGTGCTGGCGACACTCCCGCTTATCTTTCCGCTGACACCCTCCGGTCAGCCAACTGTTAGTCATCATTTCCTGACTGATTCGTCATTCCATTCTTATTGATTATAACTGGCATTACACCGGTGCTGGCGTGCTTTCCTGCGTGTCTGCACCGGTTTGACAAAATTCAACAGGGTTTGAAAAGGAACATTTCGTGCAAATAACCGAAGCCTTAATTTCAGAGCCGGGAGACATCCGGCGTTTTATTCAACATGCTGTTGACCACTGGCCGCGTCTGCTGGCAGTCCACTTCATACTCCATTCGACAGAAGGAAACATCTACGGGCAACAGATTCATGCATTCTGCACTTCCTTTTATCGACAACTGCATGAACGTATTACTGAGAGCAATCACACTGCCAGTCCATCATCGTCGGTGGTATTACGCTGGTTGCGGGAACAACATGGAGGAGCAACAATTCGATGCCTGTTGCTGCTCAGCCAGACGAGTATTTGTCACCCGCGAGCCAGTGTCACAGTTGATGAACAATGTTCGCAAGTGGTGGATTTACTGCAACATAGCTGGCAGGTGATAAGTGCTGGCGGACAATGCCGGGTGGAAAGGTGTTTTCGGGTTGCCCGGGGTGATACATCCGGTCAGTATGTTGCGTTAAAAACAGTCGCATTGTCTCTGGGGTTACCGGTTGTGACCGCCATTACCCATCGTCCGGTACAGCGCTGTACATTGATTACAGCTCAGTGAATCAGCGCTTTCTGGCTTTTCGTCGGTCATTCTGTCAACGCCACGATGTTTGACCGTTATGGGGATGCGGACGATTCCCTGCACAGCGTTGTTTCACGGTGGTGGATGACGCAACACCGCTGTTAAAAACAGTCGTTCAGTCCTTTGTGTTACCGGTTGTGACAACAATCAGTTGGTAATGGACGTGTGAACCATCTGCGCTTCCGTTGATTTTTATGGACTGATAAAGTTTTGCCAGCTGAATCTTTATACGGAATGCTCTTCAGTATGCGTACACGAATTGACTATCTGGCGGATAAATACTCTTTTACCGAACGGAATGAATCTCCACGCCTTCGCCGGCAGTGGCAGGATGTTCTGGAGGAGTGTCGGCTGACAGAGGCCGGACCAGAAGAACGGCTGCGTATTGCCCTGCTGAATGTGGATTACGTCACCAGTTTTGAACTGCCTTTTCGCTTGTTGCTTACCCGTACACCACAACTGATTGCCGCGCTTCGGGAAGAATGGGGCCTCAGCCAGAAAAATGTGGTGTTCAACGATAAACGGTTTGGCTGCGTGTACAGCCTGAAGGCCAGTCTTTCTGGTGTACCGGATACATTCCGGTATCATCTGTCTCATCGTATTCGCCGGATGGTTGGGAATGAAAATACATCATCGCCATATCAGCAGATTGCCCGGGAAGTGAAAGTGCCCCGTGAACGGCTGAAGTATGCGCTGGAAGCCGGTTTACTGGTGACTGCACTGGACGGGCTGTTCTGGTCTGGTAGTCAGCGCATTGCGGCTGATATCCTGAGACTGAGAAAGAGCGGAATGCCGGTGGTGACAACGTCCGTGGAAGCGAGCGATAACCTGACGGGAACAACCCGCAAAATACCGGCATACCATCTCTGACATTGCGATGAAGGGCAGATTTCACCTTGACAGGGGCAGAGTGCCGCTTTTTATACTTTATTCCCGTGTCTGAAAAAAATGTGCAAAGGAAACGGGAATGGCAAGGTCCGATTACGATTTTATCAATCTGTCTCTGGGACATGAACTGAATGAGTGGCTGGCAGAGAGAGGTTATGCCGGACAGGCGGATAACCGGAACCGACTGGCAGAGGTGGTTACCCGCAAATTGCGGGACAGTTTTTATGCGGACGTCTCCTGGGATGCGCTGAATGTGGCATACAGTGAACACCCTGAGTGGTTTTCAGAGCTTGCCTCCGGGGATGAGGATTAACAGGCAAATTATGCTGCTATCGGGCAGAGTGATTACCTGCAGGGATTTCCATTTATAAGAATACGCCGCTTCGGGAAAGCTCCGGTTCTCCGGAGAGTTACGATTATTTTTACTCAAATTCACAACACCTGAACTGGAACTTGCGTTGTGTCCCGGATTGTTACTCCGCAGGAAGCATCCTTTTTACCATACGGATGTTTGTTTTCCATTTCCCCTCCGAAAAATACAACTCCGATCACATTTCTGATATTTTCCCCGGATTTTACATAACAGGATTGTTTCTGTATGTTTTTTATCTGGTGTAAATTTC
>ENA-UOZA01000217-UOZA01000217.1-food-metagenome-genome-assembly--contig:-NODE-217-length-15112-cov-243.169224_pt1 | contig 15112 bp, 21 predicted proteins | sample MGYA00249867_ERZ772721 | MGnify/ENA primary metagenome ERZ772721 (study PRJEB29005, sample SAMN08379453) | food metagenome | isolation source: cheese spiked with Escherichia coli O103 | study: EMG...
TTTTTCTCAATTTTACACTAAAATAGATTTTTTGGAAAACTTTGCAACAGAACCGACAGGAGCAATAAGGGATTTTTAATTCTTGAAAAGGGAATGAAAAAGGAATATAATAAAAGTGCTTACAAAGTTAATGAAAAGGAGTTTTTTAAAATGAAAACCCAAGAACTTAATTTAAAACAATTTGTAATGTTGTCTGAAAAGGAACTTCAAGAAATTAGTGGAGGAGGCGGATGGGGTTCTGCTTTTGCAGGATGGCTTGGAGGAATTGGTGTTAAATCAGGTCAAACTGCCCAACAAGTAGTTAATCAATTAAATGTTGTAACGGGCTTTCACGCTTATAATCATAATCCATATGGTAGTGGTGGTACACCAAACGATTGATTGAGAAGTATGTTTACATTGATTTTCTCTAATTTAACAGGAGGTATAATTATTAAAGCGATTTATAAAGATAAGACTGTAGATGTCTGGGAAATAAGTAAAAATAATGAACAACCAGATTGGGTAAAAAATGCTTTTAAAGAAAATTATCTTAGTTGGTATGACGAAAGATTAAAAATTCTAATGAATGGCATCAAACCTTCAGATAAAAGTTCTTTAAAATTGGGAATTATGGGCTCTGTTGCTGGAAGTTTAGCTGGTGGATTAGCGGGAAACAATATTTATGTGATGGGTGAAATTGGAGATTATTTAGATATAACCAACCGCAAAGTTGTATCTAAAGAAAAATTTTTAAAAAAATATAGTGTTTGAATCAAAACGCTCTTTGAGCATTTTTTTAGGTTTTAAACTGATTTGCTGAGCGTTAGTGTTGGGAAAAATTCGTGAATATAAAAGGAAAACTACGACAAGAAAGTATTTACTAACAATTGTCTGAGCTAGTTTTCTCGACAGTGGTGTCACTATTTTTTTATCCAGGAAGATAAGGAGAATTAGATACTGAAATATTTTGTGACATTTTTGTCTCCAACACAGAACATGGGAACATTGAATTGGCAAACAATGATATTGGATGATTATCTTGTTGATGATTCCTACTGGGAAAATACCAAATTAGAATTATCAAAAGAAGTAGAATGGATTACGCAAAGTGAACTCTACAAAAAAGTAAAACGCAATGATGGTTCGGGTAATGATATTATATTATCGGTACCAGTTAGTGCGGTTTTAGAAATGATAAAATCATTTTTTATACTAGGACACAGTTAATGATATGTTTTGTACTATTCGGTACAAAATGTTTGTATTTCAAAAAAGAAGATGTTAATATAATTATACCAAGTGGTACAAAACAATGTTGTTAGATACAATCTAATCTAACCATTTGAATCTAAAGATATGGAGGTGTACAACTTGAGAAATACGAAAGAAAAGATATTGACGGCTACAGAACAGCTTATATATAAAAAAGGTTATACAGGGACTTCTATTAATGATATTTTAGATGAAACTGCGACAGGCAAAGGGCAATTCTATTATTACTTTGATTCAAAAAAAGAAGCTTGCCTAGCAGTCATCGATAATCATGTTAAAATTTGGCAAACACATTTGCTAAATGGAATCCTATCGAGAGATGAAAGTCCACTGGCAAACTTGAAAGAGATGCTGGATTGGATTTACAGTGATCATGCGCAAAAAAAAATATACTACGGCTGTCCTGTAGGTAATCTCGTTATTGAGCTTTCCGCCCTAGATGAGGATTTTAGAAAACCTCTTGAACAACTATTTTCAGATTTACAAAAAAAAATTGCGGAAAATCTATCAGCTTTAACAGGACTGCTGGTGAAACAAAATCTTCCTGCAGCACATGCAATTATTGCTCAAATTCAAGGAAGTCTTCTACTCTTGAAAGTGACTCAAGATTTAAATGTTCTTGAATCAAATTTTGATTTATTAAAAACTAGTTTTGAAAAAGTGGGAGAAAAATAATGAAAAAATTGGATATGATAGTTATCGGACCAGGTCCTGCCCCGCCTACTGCTGTGATACGACGTAAATCTTTATGTCAGCAGTTGAATCTAAAGAAAAAGTCAAGCTTTTGCAGGCCGATGCGATTCGGAGAGAATATCCCATTGCTGATGTTCAAAAAAGATGGCAAAGTTGTCAAACATTCATAGACGTTCTTCGTAAGGGGATACTTAAGCAACTCATTGCAGAATTATCATAAAAATTTTATATTTAAAGGAGAACAAAATGTTCAATAACAAAAATACAGCATTCGTCGTTACAGACCCACAAGTCGAATTCCTCAAACCAAAAGGTGCAGGCTATGGTCTAACAAAAGATATCCTCAGAAAATATCATACCACTGAGAATCTTACAGAACTCTTCAAACATGCTAAAGCAAAAGGCTATAAAATCTTTATTTCACCACATTACTTTTACGACCATGACCAAAACTGGAAATTTGGTGGTCAAGGCGAACAAATGATGTTGAATAATAAAATGTTCCATCGTGAACACCAGTATCAAGAAACAGTGAAAGGTTCAGGAGCAGACTTCGTGGAGGAACTCAAACCTTACTTGGATGAAAATACTATCATCACAAGCCCCCACAAAATCTTCGGTCCCGAATCAAATGACTTGGCGCTTCAACTCCGTAAAAACGGCATTGATACTGTTATCTTGGCTGGAATGAACGCAAATCTCTGTGTGGATTCACACTTGCGTGAACTCGTAGAATTAGGTTTTCACGTTCACGTTGCAGCTGACGCAACAGGAGCACCTGGTCAAGAAGCCTATGATGCAGCAATAACAAATTTTGGATTTGTTGCAGATCGCACCATGAGTACAGCAAAAGTTCTTGAAGAGCTTTGAAGCAATAGGTAAACAGGCAAATTAAATGAAAATAATATTTGATGAACTAGCTACTGAAAAAATTAAAAGCTTCGGTGCTGTGGTAAATCTATCGTGGATAATAAGTTAGTTCAAAACTAAAATTTGGAGATTTTTAAATGAAAAAAATAGACGTAAAAAATATCGTTGTTGGTTTTGGTAAAGGTGGAAAGACCTTGGCCAAATTCCTTGCTGGAAAAAAAGAAAGTGTCGTCGTTATTGAACAATCAACTCTAATGTATGGTGGGACTTGTATCAACATCGGCTGTATTCCATCAAAATTTTTGATTGTCAACGGTGAAAAAGGTTTGAAATTCACAGAAGCTGAAGAAAAAAAAGCGATGCTTACAGGTAATTTGAATCTAAAAAATTATCACATGATTGCGGATGAAGCAACAGCTGAAGTTATTGATGGCAAAGCAAAATTTGTCTCTGATCACGAAATCGAAGTGATGGATGCTGAGGGTGAAGTCATTGCACAACTAATTGGCGAACGTATCTTTATCAATACTGGCGCGACACCTGTCTTGCCACCAATTCCCGGACTTGTGGACAGTAGAAATGTTGTGACTTCAACTGAATTAATGGATTTGAAGCAGCTTCCTGAACATTTGACGATTATTGGTTCTGGTTATATTGGTCTTGAATTTGCTTCAATGTTTGCAAGTTACGGATCAAAAGTAACAGTTCTTGATATTTTCGATAACTTCCTTCCTCGTGATGATGAAGATATTTCGAAGTTGGTTCGTTCCGACCTTGAATCTAGGGGGATTATCTTTAAGCTTGGCGTGAAGATTGATGCTATTACTGACAATAGCGTTGAAATAATAAATAAAGAAGGCAAAAAAGTTTCAATCTTATCAGATAAAATTTTGGTTGCAACAGGTCGCAAACCCAATACTGCTGGACTTGGACTTGAAAACACTAATATTCAACTTGGTCAACGTGGAGAAATTGTGGTCAACGATAAACTTGAAACCACTGTTCAAAATGTATGGGCACTTGGGGATGTGCATGGCGGTTTACAATTTACTTACACTTCCCTTGATGATTTCCGTATTGTAAGTAATAACCTTTATGGAGATGGTAAGCGGAGTCTGTCTGACCGCAAAAATGTACCAACCTCTGTGTTTATCACACCTGCCTTGTCTAAAGTTGGCCTTAATGAAAAAGCTGCTAAAGCAGCGGGCATCGATTATCGTCTCTTCAAACTTGCTGCGACAGCCATTCCAAAATCAGCTGTCTTGAATCAGTCTAAAGGCTTACTCAAAGCTTTGGTTGATCCAGAGACAGACAAAATTCTTGGTATTACAATTTACGCAGAAGAATCTTATGAAACAATTAATCTCATAAGTCTTGCGATTGAAGTAGGCTTGCCTTACACATTATTGCGTGACAAAATTTACACTCATCCAACCATGACTGAAGCATTAAATGATTTGTTTGCCGCTAAAAATGAAGTAAAATAAAATAGTCAAATTTGATGGAAATCGAGTATGAGTTACTGACATACTACCAATAACTTTTTATATCTTGATAATTAAAACGAAAGTTTTTAATAGTTATTTTAAGTCAATTTAATGAATTGCCCGATTACCCTTGAAAAGTTGAGCAATATGAGCAGATTATGACAGTTTTATGAGAAGATGAGAGTGTTTATCTTTCTTAATTAAACGAGATGACAAAAAAACGAAGTTGTGATAAAATAAGGGTAAAGAAAAAGGAATTGCGCTAACAAGTCCTAGTGTATCCGATTAAAAGTCGGTGGCAGTATAATGTTCTAAGAACCGTTAACTGATGTGTACCCCAAAAGTTAGACTTTTTATCCAAGTAGAAATACTTGGATTTTTTTAATTGTTTTGGTAATTCAAGCGAAATTGAATTGGACTCATCCAGTTCAATTTTTGTTTGATTCGTTTTGTATTATAGTACCTAATCCAGATTACAATAACCTGTTCAAGTTCTTCGAAAGACGAGAAGATATGTCCGTAGTAAATTTCTTGTTTAAGTAGCCCAAAGAAATTCTCCATAACTGAATTATCATGACAGTTTCCTTTACGGCTCATAGACTGAAAAATTCTATGAGATTTTAATTTAGAAACATAGTCTCTCATCTGGTATCCCCATCCTTGATCTGAGTGGAAAGTACGTCGATAAGGACAATCAGATGTCACAGCTAAGGCTTGATTTAGAGCAATATCAATTGATTGATAAGAGGGTTGTTTAGAGATATGATAACTAATCACCTCGCTATTAAATAAATCAATGTAAGGATTGAGATAACACTTTTTCTGAATTCCATCTTCATAATATTTGAATTCTGTCGTATCTGTTGTGATTTTTTGATGAGGAATGGAAGTTCTGAATCGTCTGTGCAATTTATTTTTAGCTACCGTCCCTACTTTTCCTTTATATGAATTATATTTACGTGATTTGTGCCAATAAGACGTCACACGAAGCCCTAGCTTCTTCATTAAGCGCTGTACCTTCTTGTGGTTGACGTGATAGCCACGTTGCTTAAGTAATTCACGCATTGGACGATAACCTGCATTGGCATGTTCTTGACGTATTTTAAGCATTTCTTTTTCGATAAGCTCATCTTTGTTTACCCGTTCAAAACAGTTAACCCAATAATAATAAGTGGCTTTAGGGAATCCTGTAACTTTCAAGATTTCTTTGAGTTTGAAGGTTTTACGGAGACTGTAGATGAGTCTTGATTTTTGTTCATTAGAGCATTTTTCTCCAATCTCCGAAGTCCTTTTAAATAAGCTACCTCAATTTGCGCATAACGTAATTCTTGTTCAAGTTCTTTAATTCGTTGAGAATCATTTGGGTTCTGAGTCATAGACGATGCAATGCTTTCTAGTTTTTTACGACGTCCTCTCTTTTTGCTTATTGGGACTTCTCCATAAATTTTGAAATGATTAACCCAGCTTGCAAGTAAGGTAAAATTAGTAATTTCGAATTTTCTTGCCACAGCTTCATACGTTAAATCAGTTGTTAAATAACATTGTACCGCATTTTCTTTCAACTCCATAGAATAATTTTTATTGACTTTGGAGTGAGCTGTAGGAAGTCCCTCTGCTCGATAATTGCGAATCCAGTGTCTAACCTGACTAGATGAACCTACGTTGTGCAGTTTAGCAAGATAGGTAGAGCCTCCCTTGCCAGATAAATAATCTTGAATAATGCGTTGTTTTAATTCTATGGAATATTTGACCATAAGAAAAGACCTCCGAAATATAGATTTGAAAAGTCTATATTTTGGGGGTAATTACAAACCTACCAAAGTCAGACGGTTCTTATTTTTTGTGATTTTTTCAATCAACAAAATGATAAATGTAAGCAAACTAATTATAAAACCGCAAGCTGCGATGACTAACATGGCTACATCCACCAATAAGAAGGCTCCTTTCCGTTGGATTTTGAACTTACATACATAAGCCTCACCTCACTTTCAGAGCCACCGTCTATTTAAACTTCTACTCGACTATTATAATAATGGAGTAGAGTTTATGAACGGTAGCTTTGATTGGAGGTGGTGCTTATGATTATTTCGTGGGCAAAACCTCACAAAACATGAAAGGCGAAAATTTTTTGACTGTATTTCAGGCATTGAGTCTCATAATTGCATTTGCAACTTTGATGATTCTTGTCATTAATACGAGTAACAAAAAATGACCGTTCATCTTAGCGGATAAGGTCATTTAGATAGTATTTGCTACCGTTCTTAAAACGGCTACATTGGACTTGTTACTAGCAAGTCCTTTTTTCTTTATCTTTATTTTATCACAACTTCCATTTTTTGTCATCTCGTTTATTTAAGAAAGAAAAAACACTCTGACGAATTGTGTGTGAAATCAGAATGCTTTTTGCTTTTGTTTAAGACTCTCTAAAAATAACATAATTTTTGAAGATAAACAAATCTTATTTTCTATAAAAATATACTAAGCATTTTGATTAAAAACACTCTCATTTTCTCATGAATTTGCCATATTCGGCGATTTTTAGCCCTTTTTTATCACTCATAATATGAGAATCGCTTAACCGTGTGTTTTACGGTCGTTATAAGTGTACGAAAAATCGTAATTTTTCTGAAAAAAGCATTTTGAAAGCTACTTTTCCTAAAAAATATTTGCTCATCTGCCCGAATGCTCGATAAATTTATCTTCCACTAAAAATCGATGGTTCTGATAATTTTTATTCTTTTTGACTTCACCAATATACAAAGCTTCATAATCCAACACTTCACCTACAATATATTTTTTTGGCGCTCGACCAATAAAACTTCTATAATTTATTGATGACTGTTCAATAATTTCTAACCAGTCATCATCAGGTATCTCTTTTATTATTTCTCGTAATTTCATTTTAAAATATTTTTTCTGTCTAACACTTCAATTTGGAAGAACAAAAGAATTAAAGCCCCTGGGAGAGCAAATAAAAACTTTGAGCTAAAAAGTCAATAAATTGTTTTTCTGTCATCATTATTATTTGTTGTCCCCTTTGTTCAGCTTGTTTAGCTTCCGATAGTTTTTGTGAAGGGCGATATCCTTTTATTAAGTCAATAGGAAAGTAACCTGTAACAAGTCGAGTCGTATTTTTAGTCACAGAATTCTGATTATGTCCTTTTGAACCTGTAATGATTGATTGTGCTTGTTTCCTTATCATAGTTGTAAGTGTGCCAGTAAATACAAAATACTCATTTTCTAACATTCAAAACACCTCTGCTGTTCTTCTGAATGCACTCAATGCTCAACTTTTTTGACCTTCTATGAATCCAATCATATCAGAAAACAAATATGAAATTTAGAAGTATACCCTGGTGTCCTGTTTTTAAATTGATATATATAAAAAGTACCTGAGTAATCAAAAGTTACAGGTACTTCTTTTACTTTCTGATATTAATTGTTAAATAGTATTCTCAATTCAATTATTACCTCCAACCGACCAAATTGGAATCATAGCAGCGGATAAGGTGGCTGCTCCACTAATATTCTCCATAAGACTTGTGGTATTGTACAAATTAACATAAAAGTTTGAAACAGGTTTTGTTAGTGTTCTATTAATAGCATTTCCTCTAAAAGCAAGCATGAGTTGGTTCATTACTCTGGGCAAAAATCCCGTTTTTTCTAAATCTGTTTTAGCTGATATCAAAACGCCTCTTTCCTCTTCAGTAATTTCAGGATTTAATATTAAATCATAAATACTATCCAAGAAGAGTTTTTCCCCTTCTGTCAATTCAACCTTTTTTTCACTAAACATTTTAATCTCCTTTATTAACTATCATCAATAGTTTAGTTTTCATTCCCTATGAATGTATTTCATTATATACCTATTTCTATATATATAAAAGTATTGCTTGATGTATTTCTGAAAAATTGGAGCTTTTCGTAAATTTCTGTTTTTGTGGTTTTTGACAATATGACAATATTTAGTATGGAATAAAAAATTATTTTCGAAAAATGTAGTTCATTTTATGTCTAACTATTTGATGGTAGTCCACTTTGTAATAATGGACATCTGAATTATTATGTGAGATAATTAGAAAAAAACTTAGAGAGCTGGTCAAGACTCTTTAAAAAGTGATTAGGAATTGGCCTACATTAATTTTTATAATAATTAAAATACTTATATTTTTAGGAGAATGTATGAAAACAATTGGAAAATCAGTAGCTAACAAAATTGCTTTACTTATCGTTTTAGTCGGACTGCTTGGATTAGGTTGGTGGTATTTGAAGAACCACAATCCGTTTAATGGTTCAGCTAAAACTCAATATAGCTTTGTCGTAAAGAAATTTTCAAAAGAAAATATGCTTTTAGTTGCAGGGGCAGATGTTGAAACAACACAAAATCAAGAATTCACTAATAATAGTTAGCAAAGTGGCCAGAATGGACAAAAGTAGTAACAAAATTTTTTGTAGGACGTTCACTAACTGCTAAAATACCTATCAAAACGGAATTTAAAATTGAACTATCTAGCATTACCCGCAAAGATATTGAGATAAAAAATAACGTACTAACATTCAAGGAACCTCTTCTGGTTAAAGTAGATTCTCAGCAAACAGGGGATATTAAAATAGATCAGTCAACTAATGGACTTGTAGATAAAGTAGTTGATGGTTGGACCTCTGGAAAAGAAGCTCAAAAATTTCTTTCTGAAAAATCTACAGAGGCTGTTTATGCGACATCCGATTATGTTTTAAATAATGAAAATCGCAAAGAAAAAGTGGCTAAGTATGCCTCACAAGACTTAGAAGATTTACTGAATCTAAATTCTGATAGACACTTGAAGGTAAATATTTCCAAAAATGATTTAAAATTTGTCAATATAGATAAAAAATAAAAAGATAGGTTTATCACCTTCCTGTCTTTTTATTTCTATTTAAAGTAATTTTTTGACGATGGCAATATTATTTATTAGTGATCATGATATCTGGGTTCTGTTGCAAAGTTTTAAATAAAGAATAAAATCCCTTACGGTATCTATGGTTTAAGCTGGGATTCCCAATAATACCTTGATTTCAGTACAGACCGAAAACCCGAAGAGAGTGCCTTCTTTTCGGGTTTTCTTATATAATCCTCGGATGGCTTCCATGCCTTTAATCGTGGGTGAGGCAGTGCGTAAACTTCGATAGAATTTATTGCGTCTCTTTACTGGACGATCGTCTTGTTCAATCAAATTATTCAGGTATTTAATGGTACGATGTTCTGTCCCTTGATAAAAGCCGTATTCTTTTAGTTTCTTAAAGGCACTTGTAATAGAGGGGGCTTTATCTGTGACTACAACCTTCGGTTCATCAAACTGCTTCACTAACCGCTTAAGAAAAGCATAGGCTGCTTGTGTGTCCCGTTTTTTACGTAACCAAATATCCAAGGTTAAACCATCTGCATCGATGGCTCGATACAAATAATGCCATTTTCCTTTAATTTTGATGTACGTTTCATCCATTTTCCATGAATAAAAGGATTTTTTATTTTTCTTTTTCCAAATTTGATAGAGTAGTTTGCCATATTCTTGCACCCAACGATAAATCGTCGTATGAGAAACGTTAATGCCACGATCATATAAGATTTCTTGAACTTCACGATAGCTAAGGTTATAACGAAGATAGTAGCCCACGGCTACAATAATCACATCCTGCTGAAATTGCTTTCCTTTAAAATGATTCATCGTCATTCCTCCTGCTATCTTTTTCTATTATTCTACCTTATTTGATAGTAGATTTAAAACTTTGCAACAGAACCGATTTTTTAATATAATATGCTTAAGAATTAAATTCGATAGAAAGAAGTAATATAGAATGAGTAAACAATGGGGGCATGGATATCACACAGGAAATGCTGAAGGATTTCAAAAAGGTAAAAAACAAGGAAATGTAGAAGGTGCTCTTATTGGATTAGGAATTGCAGCTCTTGCTACAGTAGCAAAAAAGACAGGCCTAACTGATTATGCTAAAAAAGTAATTAAAAACAAAAAATTTTAAAATATAAGTTGTAGAAAGAGGGTGAAACACAATGAGAAACGATCCTACTGACCCATCTAGTCCGGATTTTGACCCTGTCTATTATGATTATGTCAGAAATGCAGAAAAGGAAGATATATCTCCGATGTCTTTTAGAGATTTTGAAGATATGATTAATGAAGAGGAGGAAGATTAGATATTAAAATAAAAAAGCCTAGAAGGCTTTTTTTCTAAACGCTCGAAGAGCGTTTCTTCTTATCTTGATTTACGGATAGCATCAGAATTAAACGACTACAAAAAAGCAAAAGAAGTCGTTGAAAAAATTCCAGAAAATGAAATCGAAGAATTGTGTTGGTTCTGTTGCAAAGTTTAAAAATCAAATACAAGGTTTATAATCCTTCTTGTTCTTAAGCTAATATTCCCATTAAGACCTTAATCTCAGTAGATACCGAAAAGCCGAAGAGCGTTCCATTTCTTCGGTTCTTTTTGTATATTCCTCGAATGGCTTCCATGCCCTTAATCGTGGTTGAGGCAGTTCGTAGACTTCGATAAAATTTATTGCGTCGTTTGATTGGTCGATGGTCTTGCTCAATGAGGTTATTGAGATACTTCACGGTTCGATGCTCTGTCTTAGTATATAAACCGTTACTCTGTAACTTTCTAAATGCAGAACCAATAGAGGGCGCTTTATCCGTGACAATTACTCTTGGTTGACCAAACTGTTTATGTAGTCGTTTCAAGAACGCATAAGCAGCTTGAGTATCCCGTTTCTTGCGTAGCCAGATGTCTAAAGTCAATCCATCCGCATCAATTGCACGATAGAGATAATGCCAACGACCTTTGATTTTGATATAAGTTTCATCCATTTTCCACGAATAGAAGGACTGTCTATTTTTCTTTTTCCAGAGATGATAGAGGACTTTACTGTATTCTTGTACCCAACGATAAATAGTTGTGTGACAAACGTTAATCCCACGATCATAAAGGAGTTCTTGAATTTCACGATAGCTTAGATTGTAACGTAGATAATAACCAACAGCGACAATAATCACATCTTTTTGAAATTGTTTACCTTTAAAATAGTTCATTGATATATCCTCGCTGTCATTTTTATTCATTTTACACTAAAATAGACTTATCAGAAAACTTTGCAACAGAACCAATAAACAAAAACTTTTGGAAGTGTGCTATTATAAGTCATATAAGTCGTGCGCTTTCTAATGCTTAGTGGTTTAAGATTAGGATAGCACGACTTATTTATTTTCCAATGAAATTAACTAGCAATTCGGGTTTTCTTAATTTTTTTTATAAAAAAATTACTCCTAAAGCAGAGTAATTTTATTGTTAATTTTTATCAGAGATTATTCCAAAAATTTTTCTGATAAAAATGAAGTATCACTCCTACCGAAAATCCTAAAAGGAGGACTAGGGCAAGGTTAACAACTAAAGGATATGGAATAAAGATAATCAGGGCAATAATTGCTCCAATGAGTGCTCCTGCTCCCAAAAGCGTAGCAAAGAAAATGATAAAAACCCGAAATCCCCCAGAACCTCTTGTAAAAAGTTGAGTCAACGCAGTCCAATTTAAATTTAAGAGATGCCAATCTCTGACAAAATAATGAAGTGAAATCAGATATACCCCAATAACATTCCCAATTAACAGCCCAAAGAGCAAGGTAACAGGGACTTTCAGTAAAATACCAATCACTAAAGATAAGATTAAATCAAGAACTAGTTGAATAAAAAAGGCAAAATGAAATTTCACTCTGAGATAGAAATTCAACTTCATGGGTAAGCTTTTAAAATAATTAAAATTTTCCCGATCAAGTGAGATAATCATTGAAGGAAGAGAGCTATTGTTAATGGTCAGAAAAGCTAAACTAATTCCGATGATAGGAAAAATAGCAAAAAATTTCAAATCCAATTTTGACAAATTTAGACCACTAGATAAAAGACCGGGCAGCATAGCAAGCGGAAAAATAAAGGATCCTGTCAGCATTTGAATCCATAAGGTAGGATTTTTAATTAGTCCTAGATTATAAATTCTTAATTGTGAGGTAAAATTTCTCGTTCTTCTTATTTTTCTTTTTTGAACAATTCTCGTTTCTTTTGACTCTTCTAAGAGAATTTTAAACATTTTTGGAACCACTAGAAGTGTAAAAACATAGTAAAGAGCAATCAATAAGATTATAAAAAAGAGAAAACTAAATAAACTATAGAAAGAGAACGGATTTACTAACCATTTCCAAAAAGGTAAAAATGGCAGAAAAGTTCCTCTATCCAACAACTTACCTGTCGCACTAATCGTCGTTTGAGCATTATTTAGATACATAATCCCAGCAAAAATTCCAACCATTGAAATCAATAATAGTATGGTCTGGGAAACTTTTTTATAGCGTTGAAATATTTTAGATTGAACCAAAAAAGTAATCAACCATGTACTAAGCAGTAAGAATAATAGAGCAAACAGAAAAAATCCAACTAATCCGAGAAAGAGGCCAATCACTCCGTTTGCCCTAAAACCTGTTATTCCAAAAAGCACCAAAAGAGGCATTAAATAAGGTAAGATAACAAAAATTACGACTAAAAATTTAGCAGCAAAAATATTAACATTTTCAAAAGGGAGAGGCAGATAATCTCGAAAGTCTTTGCTCTCATAAAAAATATTTAAAATTGCTGACAAGGCTTGAGAAAAAGTCATCAGGGCAAACAGAGCACAATAAAAAGTAAAAAATCCCGGATATTTTGGAAAGTCAATTGCTAACATCATCAGTCCGAAAAATGGCAACATGATGAGCGAGACAAGCCCATATTGAATCAAAAGTGATTTGGTTAAATTTTTGGTTTTACCTTTTTCTCTTTGACGTTGGGTAGCTTGAGGATTGGCATAAAGGAGGTTGACACTAAAAAGACTTTTAATTTGTTGAAGATTCATCATCGTCTCCTCTATTTAGCTCTTCTTGCTGACGACCTACCATTTTGAGATAAACCGACTCCAAAGATTGATCTTCTGCTGAATCTAATAAAGCATCAACTGTTCCCGAATAAATTAGTTCGCCAGCTTTTAAAATGGCTAGTTGATCACATAGCTGTTGCGCTACTTCTAAAGCATGTGTAGAAAAAATAACCGTTTTTCCTTGGGCAGCGTGTGCTTTCATCAGATTTTTTAAATCAAAAGCTGCTTGAGGGTCCAATCCTTGCAAGGGTTCGTCAAGTATCCAAATATCGGGAGTCGATAAGAGAGCCCCAATGACAATTACTTTTTGACGCATTCCATGAGAAAAACTTTCAATTGTTTGATATTCTTTCCCTTCAATATCGAAAAGTCGTGTAAGAGTTTCTAGTTGTCTTTCCTTTTCAGAGGTTTCCAGTGCAAAAGCTGAGGCAATTAAATTCCAATATTCTTTAGGAGATAATTGTAAAAAGATATCCGGAGTATCAGGAACATAGCCAATTCTTTTTTTGATTTCTGAATGATGTTCAGCAAGATTTAAACCATCAACTAAAACTTGTCCACTTGTCGGTTCAATAATACTCGTCAGACATTTTATTGTTGTGGATTTCCCTGCCCCATTATGCCCTAAAAAACCGAATATTTGACCTTCTGGAATTGTTAAACTTAGATGATTTAGAGCATACTGCTTGCCATACATCTTTGTTAATTCTCTAATCTCAATCATAAATTTTCCTCAATTCATTTTATTTTTGATGTTAAATGCTATCTTTGCATTTATTATATCATAGAATATTCTGAAAAAAGTCAAAATCTTGTATATAAGAAAAAGAAACCTACTGGTTTCTTTTAAGCTTGTTCTGATTTTGATAAAAGAATAACTGAAACAATAACCATAACAATCCCCACCATTTCTAGTAGTGTTAATTTTAAGCCAAATAAGGGAATACTTAAAAAGACAGAGGTTAGTGGTTCAGTGGCCGTTGCAACCGAAACAACAAGAGGTGATATTAGCTGGAATGCTCTTAAAAGCAACAAAAAAGCCAATGCTGTTCCCACTATAGAAATCGTCAAAACGTAAAAAATTGAAAGAGGTTCAATTCGGAAATTAATCCGCCAAACCGGATAAAAGATATTACAAGCAATTCCCGCAAGCATCATTCCCCATCCAGTCATATTGAGCGCCCCATACTTATCCAATAAAGGACGTGGAATGATAGAATAGATTACGACCGCAACACCCGCAAGAAGGCCTGTCACAAGGGCAAGTGGACTAATTGAAAGATGTTTGATGTTTCCATTTGTAATCAATAAAAAAACACCTATCATTGCTAAAATAACAAATAAGACCGATTTAGGTTTTGGCACTTGTCTTTGGAAAATGAATAAATAAAGCATAATAAAAACGGGTGCTGTATATTGTAAAATTGTCGCCGTGGCACTGTTAGACAATTGAATGGCAACATAATAAAAATACTGAACAGAGAAAACTCCACCAAAAACATACAAAAAGAGCGTTGGCATGTTCTTTTTTGATTTCCAGACATCAAAAAAACGCTTATGGTCTCGCGAAAAAGACATGGCCAATAAAATAATACCAGCAATCGTTAAACGTGTTGATGTAATCCAAAGCGGGCTACCATGATAATCACGGAAAAAAAGCTGACCAAAAATGCCAGAAATTCCCCACATACAACCGGCAACAACTGCATAGAGCGTGCCTTTAAAAATTTGTTTTTTTACATTCATTTTTATATTATAGTATATATCAAGAGGGTTTCACGGGGTTCAATCATCATTATATTTTTACCCGAATTGCTAGTTAATTTCATTGGAAAATAAATAAGTCGTGCTATCC